>Ga0326727_10000485_pt1 | contig 165232 bp, 133 predicted proteins | sample MB2enrmetagenome_FD_207643 | JGI IMG/M metagenome (GOLD analysis project Ga0326727, IMG submission 207643) | Lab enriched peat soil microbial communities from McLean, Ithaca, NY, United States - MB29MY | ecosystem: Environmental > Terrestrial > Soil > Wetlands > Peat | place: USA: New York...
TGCAATGGATCAGCGACGCAAAAGAACACTAACGAGGCAGGGCCTCAGAGCGGCAAGGCATATCGAGGGCGCGCCAAACGTCTCAAGATCTACCTCGCCTTGCCGGTCTGAGGCCCTGCCTCGTTAGAAGAATAATAGAGGAATAATAGAGGAATACTAGAGGAAGAATCCAGACCCTCCCGCGAGTCCCAGGCCACGCGGGCGCCAACCTCCCGCCTTTCGCGCGCCCCGCAGACCCAACCGAGGCGCAAGTCCCGGACCTGCCGGCCAATGCGCTACGCGGGGTGCGAATACTGCACTGTAGGAGGTTCAAACGCTTCGCCCGCGGCTCGCAGACGCGCAATGCCTGGCCACGCTACGGTTTTGCCCGGGCCCTCAGCAGTGCTTTTCTCCTAGTTCAGCCTTGTCTTACGCAGGCAAACCCATTACGTGTAGTATTCACGAAACATCGAGCAAAGCATGGACATAGCGCCCACGTTAAATACAACGGGTGACTTGGTTCGAGCCGGGAAGCGGGATGATGGCGAAACGCCTGCGTGTAGTTACCCTGGACGTTGCATGTTGACGGGCCATTGCTCGGCATCGGCCTTCGGTAAATGCGGCAGGAGCGCGTCATGAAAAAGACCACCATCTGGCAACGCCTCAATACCGCCCTGCTGCTGTTGATCCTGGTCCTGCTGGCCGGCGTGGGGTTGGCGCTTTGGGTGGCCGAAGCCCGCCTGGTGGCGACTCAGCGCAGCGAGCAGTTATCCGGCGCCAGGGATCGCATCCGCTATGACATGCTCCTCATCAGCGACACGGTTCGCGGGTTGTTGCTGGACCCGAAGAACGAAGCCGAAAGCAAGCAAAAGCGGGATGCCGAAGACGACCTCGCGGCGACGCTGAACAGCATCCCTGCCACCTACACGAATCGGGTCGCGTTGATGAAGACGGTGACCGACCTGAGGAGCTTTGCCTCACGCACCCTCGGCGCCTTTAACCGCCAGGTGCTGGATACGGCCGAAAGCGATGCCGCCGGAGCGATCATGCTCTATAACCGCGACTATCCCGAGATCCGCAGCCAGCGCCACAAGTTGTTTGCCGAACTCACCGCCGAAATTGCCAGCCTGCAGCAGGAACAGTCGGAACGGGTGCAGACCCTGGCCCTGCTTGGGTTGACGCCGCTGGCGATCATTCTTCTAGCCGTGCCGGTCGTGAGCCGTCTGCACTCCTCCAGCGTGGCCAAGCCGTTGAACCAATTAGTGGCTAACCTTGAGCGCATGCGCCAGGGCGATTTCACCGAACGACTCGCCCTGGATCGGCGCGATGAATTCGGCGTCCTGAGCGATGGCCTCAACCGCCTGGCGGATGATCTGTCCGAGCTGGTTGGGCAAGTCCAGCGTTCGGGCTTGCAAGTCAATACCACCGCTACGGAGATCTCCGCCTCCGCCAAACAGCAGCAGGGCACCGCCCACGAAATCGCCGCTACTACGGCGGAGATTGGCGCTACCTCCAAGCAAATCTCTGTCACCTCGAAAGAGCTGGTCAAAACCATGAGCGAGGTCAACCAGGTGGCCGAGGAGACCGCCGAACTCGCCGGCAGCGGCCAGACTTCCATCGCGCACATGGAATCCACCATGCGCCAGATCATGGAGGCTGCCAGCTCGATCACGGCCAAGCTTGCCGTCCTGAGCGAAAAGACTGCCAACATCAACTCAGTGGTCACCACGATCACGAAGGTCGCCGATCAAACCAACCTCCTGTCGCTCAATGCCGCCATCGAGGCCGAAAAGGCCGGTGAATACGGCTTGGGCTTTGCGGTGGTCGCGATGGAAATCCGCCGCCTGGCCGACCAGACGGGCGTCGCCACCTACGACATCGAGAAGATGGTCAAGGAGATGCAATCGGCGGTGGCCGCCGGTGTGATGGGCATGGACAAGTTCTCCGAGGAAGTGCGCCATGGGGTGGAACAAGTCCGCCAGGTCAGCACGCACCTGGCGCAGATCATTCACCAGGTCCAAACACTGACGCCGCGTTTCCAGGCGGTGAACGAGGCCATGCACGGCCAGGCGAACGGAGCGCAGCAGATCAGCGAGACTCTGACCCAACTGGGGGAGGCAGCCGATCAGACGGCCGAGTCGCTGCGCCAGTCAAACATCTCGATCGAACAACTCAATGGCGCGGCTCGCAGCCTGCAAACCAGCGTGGCCCGCTTCAAGCTGGGGAAGTGATCATGCTGTTCCTCTTGTTTCAGGTCGGCGAGGACCGCTATGCGCTCGAGGCAACCCGGATCGTTGAGGTTGTGCCGCTGCTGGAACTCAAGCCCTTATCGCAGGCGCCGCGTGGGGTGGCCGGCATCTTCGATTACCGCGGGTGCCCAGTACCCGTGCTGGACCTCTCCGCGCTCATCCTGGGCCGCCCGGCGGGTGAGCTGCTGAGCACCCGCATTATCATCGTCAATCATCCGGACGAATTCGGCGCCAACCACTTGCTGGGCCTTATGGCCGAGCGCGCCACCGGCACACTGCGCAAAGACGCGCGGGAGTTCACGGCTCCCGGCTTGCAGAAAGGCTCTGCGCCACACCTCGGGCCGATTCTCATGGATAGCAGCGGCCCCATTCAATGGGTCCACGAACAACGCTGGCTGCCGCAAGGGGCCAGCAAACTCCTGTTTTCGGAACGCGCCCCCGCAGGTCATGAAGCAAGCTGAACATGTTTGGAGGGAAGCGTTGGCCGCGTGGCCGCGTGAGTTGAGCAGGCGGCGATTCGGCGGAAAGGCTTCACACGGCTCGATGTAACTGACTCGTGAACCGCACTGACTCACAGCCACCCGCGCCGGCCCGCGCTGGCGCGCCCGCCACAGCCCCGCCGGCATTCGGCCAGCCGGTTGAGGTTTATGCCTGCTGGAACGAGATTGGCGTTCATGGAAACGGCACGTGCGCGGAGCTGCAGAAGTTCATTCGCTGCCAGAACTGCCCGGTCTATGCGAGTGCGGGCGCCCGCTTGCTGGACCGGATGTCACCACCGGAGTACCGGCGCGAGCAGAAGGAGTACATCGCCCGGCGCAAACAACTGCCCGCCCAGCGCAGGCACTCCGCCGTGATCTTTCGTCTCAACGTGGAGTGGTTCGCCCTGCCCACGGAGGCCTTTCAGGAAGTGTCGGAGCGGCGCCCGGTTCATTCTCTGCCGCATCGGCGGCGCGGAATGGTTGTGGGGCTGGTCAATATGCGGGGAGAGTTGCTGGTCTGCGTCTCGCTGGGTCACTTGCTGGGACTGGCCAACGTCCCGCCCATCGAAACGCTGCGCACGCTTCACCAACGGCTGATGGTAGGGGACTGGGGCGGGAGCCGAATCGCGTTCCCCGTGGATGAGGTCTGCGGGATTCATCGCTTCGACATGCAGCAGTTGCAAGAGCCGCCGGCTACGCTGGCCAAGTCCAACCAGACCTTCACGCGGGGCGTCCTTCACTGGGAGGGACGGACGGTCGGCTTCCTTGACCCCAATTCCCTATTCTCCGCCCTGGACCGGAGTCTCGCATGAACAGGCCGGACCTGGAAGACCTGAGCAGCCTGTCCATGTTGGAACTCTTCGGCGTGGAAGCCGAGAACCAGGCCGCTGTCCTGACCAGCGGCCTGCTCGCTCTGGAGCGCCACCCCGGCATGCACCAGCCTTGGGATATGCTCATGCGCGCCGCGCACTCTCTCAAAGGCGCCGCGCGGATCGTCAATCTCCAGGGAGCCGTTCGCCTGGCCCATGCGCTCGAGGATTGTTTCGCCTCCGCGCAACAAGGGCGCCTCCAGTTGGGGCAGAACGAGACGGACTTGATGCTGCGCAGCGTGGACATGCTGCTGCACCTGGCCAAGCCCGCGCACGCAACCGCGGCGGACTGGGAAATAGAACATAGCGAGGAAATCCAGCGCTTGCTCGATTCGCTGCGGGGACTGCTGCCTCACGGCGACGCCGCGGAGCGCACCGGCACCGCATCCGCGGGCGTCGCCGAGCCGGCCTTTCCGGGCGCCCTGGCCATCGCCGCCCAGCCACAGCCCACCGACCTGACGCTGACCCAAAAGACGGCGCCGACCGAAGGTTCTTCCCTGGCCAGCACCACCCGCAAACTCGAGGCGCCGGAACGCGTGGTCCGCCTGAATGCCGAAAACCTCAATCGGCTGCTTGGCCTGGCAGGCGAATCGCTGGTCGAGTCGCGCTGGCTGCGGCCTTTCGCCGACTCGCTGCAACGCCTCAAGCGACATCAGAGTGACCTGTCACAAAAGCTGGAGGAATTGCGCAGCCAGCTCAACACCGCGAACGTGTCCGGACGCGCCGAGGAAAGCTTAAGCGAATTGTGCCACAAGGTCGCCGACTGCCAGCATTTCCTGACGGAGCGAATGCAGGAGCTGGACATGTTCGACCGGCGCTCGGCCCACCTCTCACAGCGTCTTTACCTGGAGGCGCTTCGCACGCGCATGCGCCCCTTTGGCGATGGCACCCGCCGCTTCCCGCGGATGGTTCGCGACGTGGCGCGGGCTCTGGGCAAGGAGGTAAGGCTCGAAATCCTTGGCCAGAACACGCAGGTGGATCGGGACATTCTTGAGCGCCTGGAAACTCCACTCGCCCATCTTCTGCGCAACGCTGTGGATCATGGCTGCGAAACAAGCGAGGAGCGCCAGCGCGCCGGCAAACCTGCCGAATGCACCATTCGGCTCGAAGCGCGCCACAGCGCCGGCATGTTGCTGGTTACCGTGACCGATGATGGGGCCGGCGTCCGGCTGGAGCGCGTGCGCAATGCCATCATACAAAAGAACCTGGTGATGCCGGCCGTCGCTGAGAAGTTCAGTGAATCCGAGCTGCTCGAGTTTCTGTTCCTGCCGGGCTTCACGCTAAAGCAAACCGTCACCGAAATCTCGGGGCGAGGCGTCGGCCTGGACGTAGTCCAGAACATGGTCAGGAGCGTGCGCGGCAATATCCGGATCAACACCCAGCCGGGCCGCGGCCTCCGGGTCCAACTGCAGTTGCCGCTCACGCTGTCGGTCCTTCGCGCCCTGTTGGTCGAGGTTGCCGGTGAGCCCTACGCCATACCCCTCACGCAAATCACGCGCGCCTTGAAGCTGGCGCGCGAACGGATTGAATCCCTGGAAGGCCGCCACCACTTCAAGTTTCGCGGCCAGCCCATCGGTCTGCTAACCGCGCACCAGGTCCTCGATTGTCCCGCGCCGAAAGCAGCCACGGGGGACTTGCCGGTGGTCATTCTAGGCGATCGCAACGCCCGTTACGGGTTGATCGTGGACCGTTTTCTGGGCCAGAGCGAGCTGGTCGTGCAGCCGCTGGACGCCCGGCTCGGGAAGATCAAGGACATCAGCGCGGCGGCGCTGATGGAGGACGGCTCGCCTATTTTGATCGTGGACGTTGATGACATGGTCCGGTCCATCGAGACGCTGGCCTCGACCGGGCTGATGGTAGGGGCCACGCACCGCGCGCTCGAGTTGGCGGCCCGGGTGCGCAAGCGCGTGCTAGCGGTGGACGACTCAGCTATCGTCCGTGAACTGCAGCGGAAACTCCTGATGGGCCGCGGCTACCTGGCCGATGTCGCAGCCGATGGCATGGATGCCTGGAACGCCCTGCGCGCCGGGCAGTATGATCTGGTCATTACCGATGTGGATATGCCCCGCATGGGCGGAATCGAGCTAGCTAACCTGATCAAGCAGGATCCCCGCCTAAAGTCGCTGCCGGTCATGATTGTCTCTTACCTGGACGGCGAGCGTGACCGCTTGCGCGGCCTGGAGGCGGGCGCGGATTATTACCTGACGAAAGGCAGCTTTCAGGACGAAACCCTCTTGCAGGCGGTCACAGACTTAATCGGCGGACCCGAGACATGATTAACCCTCTCACCATAGCTCGGTGCAATGAGCCGTTCGTTGCGAACGGCCCGTCGGCCGGGAGGATATCCGCCTGCGTTCAGGGGAACATCCTTGCCCAGAAGAACACAGCCCATGCCTGACGAACCCTCCAGCTACATCCCAGGACTTGACCAGGGGTCTTTCACCCACCCGCCGCAATACCTCGTCATGGTCCTCCTGGTGGATGATCAGGCTATGGTCTGCGAAGCCGTTCGCCGGGCGCTTGCGAACCAGGCCGACATCAATTTCCATTACTGTCCTGATGCCCGCGAAGCCGTCTCGATTGCCAACCAGGTCAAGCCGACCGTAATCCTCCAGGACCTGGTGATGCCTGGGCTGGACGGCTTGGCGTTGGTCAGCCAGTTCCGCGCCAATCCTGCGACGAAGGACACTCCGATTATCGTGCTCTCCACCAACGAGAATCCCCAGGTCAAGGGCCAGGCCTTCGCGCTCGGGGCCAATGACTACCTCGTTAAACTGCCTGATAAAATCGAGCTGGTCGCCAGGATCCGTTATCACTCCAAGGCCTACTTGAACCTGGTGCAACGTGATGCCGCCTACCGGGCGCTGCGCGAAAGCCAGCAACAGCTCATTGAGAGCAACGCGGCCCTCATTTCGCTCAACCAGAAGCTCGAAGAGGCTACCATGGCCAAATCTCAGTTCCTGGCCAACATGAGCCACGAAATCCGCACGCCCATGAACGGCGTCATCGGCATGACCGCGCTGTTGCTGGACACCGAGCTGACGGATGAACAGCGGGACTACGTTGAAGCCACCCGCAGCAGCGCCGACAGCCTGCTCACCATCATCAACGACATCCTCGACCTCTCCAAGATCGAATCGGGCAAGCTGGAGTTGGAGCACCACCCCTTTGAAATCCACACCTGCCTTGAGGAGGCCTTGGACCTGCTCGCTCCCACCGCCGCCGAGAAGAACATTGACCTTGCTTGCCTCGTGGACAGCGCTCTCCCCAAGATCCTGGTCAGCGACGTCACCCGCCTGCGGCAGATTCTGGTCAATCTCCTCGGCAACGCGGTGAAGTTTACCAGCCGTGGAGAAGTCGTGGTCGAGGCCAAATCCGCCGGCCACAGCCCCCGCGAGCAGCCCTTCGGCCAGAAACCGGATACCGACTTCATTCGCCACCCCGAACAGTGGCTCCTTCATTTCTCCGTGCGCGACACCGGCATCGGCATCCCGGTTGACCGCCAGAACCGGCTTTTCAAGTCCTTCCAGCAAATTGATGCCTCCACGGCGCGCCACTATGGCGGCACCGGGCTGGGCCTGGCTATTTGCAAGCGCCTGACGGAGCTCATGGGCGGCAAGATCTGGGTCGAGAGCGAGGCGGGCAAAGGCGCCACGTTCCATTTCACGATTCTGGCCCGATCGCCCGCCGCCAACACTCCTCCCAGTTGGCAAGGCTCGCAGCCACAACTGACGGGCAAGCGTCTGCTCGTTATCGAGGACAGTGCGACCAATCGCGGCATCATCTCCCAGCGCGGCGCGCAATGGGGTATGGTCGTGGAGACAGCCGCCTCCGGACCGGATGCCTTGGCGATCCTCGCCCAGGGGCGCCAGTTCGACGCCCTGATTCTCGATTTGCAGTTGCCGGATACAGACGCCCTGGCACTGACGAGCGAAATTCGCAAGCACGCCTCCGGCCGCTATCTTCCAGTCCTGTTGCTTTCCTCAGTGCGCCCGGGTGCCGAGGACCTGCGACCGCTGCCTCCCGGCGCGGCGATTTCCATCCACAAACCGATTCGCCCCGTCCAGTTGTTGGAGGCATTATGCCGCGCCCTCAGTGTCCAGGTGCAGCGCGACAAGAAGGCGCCCGTGGCCCCAACGCTGGATGCCGACCTCGCGCGCCGGTTGCCCTTGCGCGTGCTCCTGGCCGATGACAACCCCATTAACCAGAAGGTTGGCCTTAGCGTCCTGCACAAGCTGGGTTATCAAGCGGATATCGCCGTTAACGGCGTTGAAGCCCTCAAGGCGCTCGACCAGAAGGCCTACGATATCCTCTTCCTGGACGTGCAAATGCCCGAAATGGACGGCCTGGAGGCAGCCCGGCAAATCTGCCAGAAATGGTCGGCCGACAAACGCCCGCGCATTATCGCTATGACCGGCAATGCCTTGGTCGGCGACCGCGAAAAGTGTCTGCAGGCGGGGATGGACGACTATATCTCCAAACCGGTGCGCGTCGAAGAAATGCAATCCGCACTCGAGAGGTGGGGCCCGATGAAAACCAGAAAACCTGACACTGCTTTTCTGGCTCGCCCGCGAGCCAGCCAGGCCGAGAACCTCCTCGACCAGACCGCCATCGCGGATTTGCGCACCCTCTCACCCACAGGGCGCGGGAGTCTGCTGCAGGAGGTCCTCAGCCTGTTCCTCGAAAGTGCGCCCCAGCGCATGGCTCAGATCGGCCAGTCCATCAACGACGCGCCGATGCTGGCCTTTCATGCCCACGCCCTGAAAAGCATGAGCCTCAATCTTGGCGCCAAACGCATGGTCGAGCTCTCCCAGAAGCTCGAGGACCTCGGTCGCACCCGAAACGTCCATGGTGCGCCCGCCTTGTTTCGGGAGCTGGAGACCGCCTATACCCAGACCCGAGCCCAACTCATCGGTTTGCGCGACCGGTAGCGTCGCAACTGATGTAAGCAGGAAAAACTCCTGACTGCCGCCACGATGAAAGATCCGTCTGCTCCGGGCGCGAATCATGTGCATGGCTTGTCGGAGGCATTGGTCCCCGGCGCGCGGGTGGGCGGGGCGCGCTACATTCTGCGGCGAGTTCTCGGGCGCGGCGGGATGACTGCGGTCTGGCTTGCCCGGGATGTGAAGCTGGAGCAGGAAGTGGCGCTCAAATTGCTCCCGGCAGCGCTCCTGCAAGACCTCAACGCTGTCGAGCGGCTCAAGAACGAAACCCGCCGAAACCTCCAGCTCGCCCACCCGCAGATCGCCCGCACCTATGATTTCATCCAAGACCATCAACTGGCGGCTATCGCCATGGAGTATGTAGATGGATGGTCTCTGGCGGCCATGCGGGTTGACCGGGCCCGGCAGCGCTATCGCCTGGAAGAGGTCACGCCCTGGGTCAGGCAGCTTTGCGCCGCCTTGACCTATGCCCACACCGAGACGGGCATCCTGCATCTCGCCCTCAAGCCGGCCAACCTCATGCTCAACTCTCGCGAGCAGCTCAAGCTCACAGATTTCGGCATCGCCCGCAGCCTCCAGGGTATTGCCGCCCCGAGGGATTTGAATGTGGCTGCCGCTGCGGTGGGCTTCATGAGCCCGCAACAGGCGCTGGGCCAGAAGCCTTCCGTGCTGGATGATGTGTATGGCCTGGGCGCAACGATCTACGACCTGCTCACGGGCACGCCGCCCTTTTATAAGGGCCAGGTCCTGGCGCAAGTCTGCGACCTGAAGCCATCCGGCATGACCGAGCGGCTGTTTGAATTGGCAATCGAGGACTCCATACCACTGGTCGTGGAAGACACGGTTGCGCTGTGCCTGGAAAAGGACCCGGCGAAGCGGCCGCAAAGCATCAGCCAGGTGCTGCAGTTGCTGGAACGCTCTGAGGTTCCACTGCCGGTCAGCGCGCCCAAGCCACTGGTTATGGCTCCGCAACCCGTGGAGCCCCAAATTCCGTCCCCGCCAATCTCCGGTCCTCCGACGGTCGTCGCGCCACCGGTCGAGTCCCCGCCAAAGGTGGCGGAGCCAACCGAGGCGCCGCCACTGGTGAAGGCTCGCCCGTCCGCGAACCGCAGAACATTCATAATGGCCGGCCTTGTTGCAGGCGCGGCCCTTGGTTTGCTGGCGCTGACGGGTGTCGGGTTCTGGTTCTGGGCGGCCAATCACGCGGGAAAAGGATGGGCGGCGACCGCGGGATCAGCCGGTTCGCTGGACACAACCTTCAGGCCCGCTACCAATGCCGACCAGGAAATCCGCGTCGCCTTGCAACAGCCCGACGGGAGGATTCTCATTGGGGGGATGTTCACCGAATTCGGCGACGGACCGTGCCGCGGCATTGCGCGTCTGGAAACCGATGGCAGCCTGGATGGGTCTCTCGGCGCGACGGTCCAGGGCGATGTATTTGCCCTGGCCCTGCAGCAGGACGGCAAAATCATCCTCGGGGGCAGCTTCACGGAGGCGAATGGCCAGCCGTGCCGGAGGATCGCCCGCATTAGCCCGGACGGAACGCTGGACGAGAGTTTCACCGCGAAGGCAGGCGTCAACCACGAGGTCCGCACCCTGGTGGTTCAGCCCGATGGCAAGATCCTCGCCGGCGGACACTTCGATGCGGTAAGCGGCCACCGCCAAAACCATGTTGCCCGGTTTAACGCCGACGGCACGCGCGATGGCACGTTCAATCCAGGCCGGGGCGCCGCGGGCATCGTCTGGTCGCTCGCGCTGCAGGCGGATGCAAAGATTCTCGTTGCCGGTGACTTCACGAGCTTCGACCAGAAACCCTGGGGCCGCCTGGTGCGCTTGAACCCGAGCGGACGCGCGGACACAAGCTTCGCCCCTGGAAGCGGAGCAGACGCGCAAATCTTCGCCGTGGCGGTGCAACCGGACGGCAAGATCGTGATCGGCGGCGACTTCACCCGCTTCAACCTGGTCGAACGCAACCGCATCGCCCGTCTCAATCCGGACGGCAGTCTCGATAACACCTTCACTCCCGGAGCAGGCCCCAATACCGGAATCCGCTGCCTCAGCTTGCAGCCGGACGGCAAGCTTCTGATCGGGGGAGTCTTTACCAGCGTCAATGGTGTGGCACGAGGCCGCGTGGCTCGCCTGAATGCGGACGGCAGCCTGGACATGGGTTTCAATCCCGGTGAAGGCGCCAGCGAGGTCGTTCGCTGGGTGGCCCCGCAGGCGGACGGCAAGGTGGTCGTCGTGGGCGGCTTCAGCCGGTTTGACGGCAAGGATTGCGTGCGCCTGGCGCGGCTGCGCGGCGGCTCGCGGTGAACGCAGGCCGCCAGGCATGTTCAAATGGCCAGCCCGGACTCGGGCTTCCTGGAATCTGACCGCCGCCGGAATTTCCCTGAAACCTGCTCAAGCAGCGCGCGTTCCTCAGGCGTCAGGCTATCCAGGCCGCTCTTCGCGATCTTGTCCAGAATTGCGTCCACCTGTGATGCTTCCCTTTTATGCCGTGGCAGAGGCTTCCCCCGCGGCTTTGTCTCGTAGGGGCGCCCGAGGAACAGTGGCAGCGGCAGGAAGAGGGGATTAACCCAGAGATAAACCAGCAGGAGGATGGCCGGGACAAGCACCAGCAGAAACACTCTCCAGTTCTCCCGCGCCGCGTCCGGTTCCAAAGCGGCGGCGATCAGGAACCCAACGATCGCACCACCCAGGTGCGCATCGTGCCCAATGTTGTCCCGGGCGCGTTTCATAGCCACGAACGACCCCACGAGGAACCCAATCGCATAGAGCCACCCGGGAATCGGCAAAGCGAAATACAGCGCCACCCCCGCCCCGGGAAACAACAGGAGATAAGCGAAGATGACCCCACACACGCCGCCCGAAGCTCCGTAGGCCGCGTATTCATGGTGGCGGTGAACGTAAAGGGACAGAAGGTTCCCGCCGACAACCGCGCCGAAATAGACCAGCAGGAAGTGGCCCATCCCCAAAGCCCACTCCAGCGTCCTGCCAAAGGAATACAGACCCACCATATTCCACACCAAATGTCCCCAGCTTGAGTGCAGGAAGGCGGAGGTCACCAGCCGGTAGTACTCCTTGCCGGCGAGGATACGTTCCGGGCAAAAGATATACTTCTCCTCGACCGCGGGGCTGCGGAATCCGAGATACGACCCCACGCAGGTCACCAGGATCAGCAGCTTTGTGCAGAGTGCTACTGGCTCGTACATCGCTTGAGTATTCGCAAATGCCTGCCGTCAGGCATCAAGCTCGAAGCTAACCATCCGCGGCAGGAAAGTCTATGACAATGTGGGACCTGCCAGGCGTGCGATGACCACCAGGAGCTTTTCTGGTCCATGCTATTCCGCTGCTGCTGATGCCGTCTATGGTGTGGCGTCTCAAGCAACGGGCTTCCGGCACAGGATCTGGTACTGAGCGCCAAGAGGAAACCTGGAGAGGATCGGCTCCAAGCCACGGAAAGATTTCAGGCTGCGCGGGAAAACGAACAGGAAGTCTAACCGCCCCTGGACGCTCCGGGCGGCGAAATGTGGGTCATCTTGGCTTTTTCATTCCCAGGATGCTGACAAAGAAGCTCGACAAAATGGTCTGGAACCCCAGGGCGGTAAGAGTCACGCCCGGAACCACCCACCGCATCGTGTGGGCATAATCAAGATGGCCGAAATGCACGGCCCACCATTGCTCCACCGCCATCGCCAGCAACACCAGCCCCACCACCAGTGCGCCGGTCCCGATCAGCAGGCCGCGTTCCAGGTAAATCACATCGAAGAATCGCTTCAGGAAGGCGTCTTCGGGCAGTATGCCTTCGTTAATGGCGAAGGTTTTGGCGAAGATGGCGAAGAGAATTGACTGGTACCCAAGCAGAATAAAAAGACTGGAGAACAGCAAGGTGTGCGCATCGAATGTTGCCCGGCCAAGTTTCACGCCGGGCAGCGCCAGCCCGTAGCCTGCCAGGCCTAGCAGCACCAGCACCAGACCGGGAAACATAAACAGCCACCGGGGGCTCAGGACCAGGAAAAACCGCAACGTACGCCAGCCGTCACGCACGGTCCTAAGGTGCGGCGCGTGAGCTTTCCGGCCATCCCGGTGCAGCGTGATGGGCACCTCGGATATTCGCGCGCGATTGAGGCTGGCCTTGATAATCATCTCGGTTGCGAATTCCATCCCCTGGCAGCGCAAGTCCAGGCTCTCGTAAAGCTCCCTGGAGAATCCGCGCAGACCGCAGTAAACGTCGTGAATTGGCGACGAGAACATGCGTCGCGCCATCAGCGTAAACATCGGGTTTCCCAGCATCCGATGGGAGCAGGGCATCGCGCCTGGCATGATTTTGCCTCCACCGGCAGGCAGCCTGCACCCCATCACCATGTGATACCCTTCACGCAGCTTCTGGACAAACGGGGCGATTTCAGAGAAGTCATAACTGTCGTCTGCATCGCCCATGATGATCCACTTCCCCCGTGCGGCTCGAATGCCGCCCTTCAACGCGTTGCCGTAACCCTTTTCAGTGACCGCCACAACACGTGCGCCCATTCGCCGGGCGATTTCCACCGAGCCATCCGTGCTGCCGTTGTCAGCGACCAAAACCTCGCCGCTTACCCCGGCGGTTTTCAGCCCTAGTTGCGCCTTGCGGATGCACGTTGCCAGTGTGTCAGCCTCGTTCAAGCAGGGCATCACCACGGTCAGTTCGCAGTCATTATTCACGGATTGGCTCAAGGTAAGCGCGCAGAACCAGGCCGAAAACTATGCCAGGAGCGAGCGCGGAAGCAACCACTAGTTTGGCATGAGGCGCGCTCCGGCCTTGGCGCTCTCCATGGCGGCAGTGCCAAGAAGGACCCGTTTGGCGCACCTGTTGTGCCCGTGATGCAATTCATGTGATTCATGTGATGCGACGGTGATAGAGCGCGCCAAGGCCTGCGATTGCCCCTTCTCCCCTTCTGGCGTCCTCCGGGCTTTGTGTTTGATCTGACGCGAAGCGGTCGCTAGATTGCGCCGCGTGACTAGATATCCGCCCGAAACACCAGTGTTTCCGGCCTTCTGGATTTGCCTCTGCGCGTTTTGCAGTTGTGCGGGCTGGATGTTGTCCGCGGTTCATCAGCTCAACGCTACGGGATACGCGGTCACGTTTTCGGTGGGTCTGGCCGCGGTTTGGTTGCTGCGGAGGCAAGTTTTCGGGCGGAACCCCGGGTGCTGGAGCTTGCGGAAGCAGCGGCGGCGATTTCGCCGCTCATTTCCGCTGGCATTCCTGATTCTGGCGAGCCTGGCAATCTGCGGCGGTGCGATCCATGCCCCGAGCAACTATGACGCGATGGCCTACCGGATCCCGCGGGTGTTGCACTGGTTGGACGCGGGACATTGGCACTGGATCCACACCGACTTCCAGCGGGTGAACACGCGCGCTTGTGGAATCGAGTGGCTTTCCGCGCCCCTGATCGCGTGCATGAGGACGGACCGGTGGCTGTTCCTGATCAACGCCGTGTCGTTCCTGCTGCTGCCGGGACTGGTCTTCAGCCTCTTCCGGCGCGTCGGCGTCAGTCCGCGCGTGGCCTGGCACTGGATGTGGCTGCTTCCCAGCGGTTATTGCTACCTGCTGCAAGCCGGCAGTATTTCAAATGACATGTTCAGCGCGGTTTACGCGCTGGCAGCGGTGGACTTCGCGCTGCGGGCGCGAGAATCGAATCGCGTGTCGCAGGTGTGCCTCTCCGTGCTTTCGGCGGCGCTGTTGACCGGAGCCAAGACCAGCAACCTTCCGTTGTTGCTGCCCTGGCTGGTGGCCTTCGTTCCGACGTGGCGGGTGTGGCTGGCTCGTCCCCTGGCAACAGCGGCCATCCTGCCGGTTGCGCTCGGGGCGTCTTTCCTGCCCATGGCCGCTTTGAACATCGTCTATGGCGGCGAATGGACGGGGGCAAAGGTCGAGCATTTTACCATGGGTTCCGGGCCCGCCTGGTTGCACCTCCTGGCCAACGGGCTTACCTGTGCCCTCGGGAACCTGGCCCCGCCGGTATTTCCTCTCGCCGCGGCCTGGAACAGGCTGGCGGACGTGGTGACTCCGGCGCATCTCGCAGCGCTCTACGCGAAGCACGGGTTCGAACCTGCGGCGGCGAATTGGCACCTGCCCGAGATGCAGCTCGAGGAGCAGGCGGGATTGGGCTTCGGAATAACGACTCTGCTGGGCTTAAGCCTGCTGGCGATCTTGTGGGGGCGCCTGGGCCCAAACAAAGGCGCCGCAAGGCCGGGCACCCCGGTAACCCGGTTGGTTTGTTTAGCCGCGTGGGTCAGCCTGCTCGTCTTCATGGCGAAGCTGAACCTCAGTTGCGAGAACCGGTACCTGGCGCCGTACTATCCGCTTCTGGTTCCGGGTCTGTTGCTGAGCCCGGCGCATGCCCTATTGGTGGGGCGAAGCTGGTGGCGGTCATGGGCGCTCTTTTCCTGCTGGGTTGCCGGGTTGCTGCTGGTCATTTCACCGGCCAGGCCGTTGTGGCCTGCAGGGTGGTTCCTCCGCCATTACGGTTCCCGCCTTCAATCCAGCAGATTGGGCTCGGTGGCCGTCAACGCCTACGAGGCCAAGAGCCGGCGGGCGGAGGTCTTTGCGCCCCTGCTCGCGCGGTTGCCCGCCGACTCCCGGGTGCTGGGGTACTACGCGGATGATTTTCCGGAGACGGCACTTTGGAAGCCGTTCGGGTCGCGCCGCATCATCCATGTAACGGTGAGCGACTCGGCGGAAGACGTCCGGCGCCAAGGCCTGGAGTATCTGCTGCTGGTGACGAATAAAGTCCACGAACCCTGGCCGGAGTGGCTGCAACGGATGGACGCGCGAGACGTGGATGAGGCGAGCCTCAAGATGTGGGGAAGCTTGCCGCCCTTCGTCTGGCGCCTGGTCGCGCTCAATCCCCGCGCCGCGAGCCAGGACGCAAAGCAGAATGAGCGCTGATCTGAACATCCGCGGAACGGCGGCCCGAGGGGCCCAGAATCGGCCGGGGCCGATTGAAGCAAGCGTCGTGCTGCCGGCAGCCGCATGATCCGCCCGGCATGAACGCCTCTGCCCCTCCCACACCGCGGCCAGTTTCCCTGCTATCGGTCGTCATTCCTGCGCGCGACGAGGAGGCCTGCATCGGCTCGACGGTCGAACATCTGCACCTGGAACTGCGGCTGCACGACATTCCGCACGAGCTGGTGGTGGTGGACGACGGCAGCGCAGACATTACCTGGAAGCTGCTGACGGAACTTCGTGCCCGCTTGCCCGAACTGGTCCCGGTCAGGAATGAAGGTCTGCACGGCTTCGGGCGTGCCGTGATTTGCGGGCTGAACCAGATAAGAGGCGACGCGGTGGTCATCATGATGGCCGATGAATCCGATGATTGCCGCGACGTGGTGCGGTACTGGCAGGAACTGAACAAGGGCTGGGATTGCGTGTTCGGCAGCCGGTTCATGAAGGGCGGGGGGGTGATTGACTACCCGAAGATCAAGCTGCTCATCAATCGCCTGGCCAATTTCTTCCTGAAGACCCTCTTTGCCATCCGGCTCAATGACACTACCAATGCTTTCAAGGCCTACCGCCGCGAGGTCATCGAGGGCTGCCGGCCGTTGATCGCGCCCCACTTCAACCTAACCGTGGAACTGCCGCTCAAGGCGATCGTCCGGGGGTTTTCCTGGACCGTCATTCCCATCACGTGGCGCAATCGGCGCACCGGCGAAGCCAAGCTCAAGATCCGTGAGATGGGCAGCCGCTATCTTTTCATCTGCCTCTACGTCTGGCTCGAAAAGTTCTTTAGCCGCGGAGATTACAAGAAACAGGGCTGAGGTCCCGACCCCATTCCACCGTCGGGTGGGATAGCCGATGATCATTCCACAACCGAAGGTGGTCTTCGACCGGTTCAAGCTCCATCCAGGCGTCCGCCGACGAACAGGGGTCTAAAACGCATCACCGAAAGATCGGGTCATCAATCTGGGCCAGGCCCGAGACAGGGAAGCCTTGGCGCTTGAGGGCACGCCGGTAGCTCAGGTCGGTTGCCAGGATGCCCAGCGCGTGCTTGCCAATCTCGACCGGGAACGACACCGGTCTCCCCCTGGCAGTGTAATAGGCCCGGGCGCCAAGCTGCGTCCACTCGGGCCGCAAGCCACCCCTGGATTTCAAGGCCACCGCCTGCCGCAGCCACTGCCAGTAAAGCACCCGGCCCCAGCGACCCCAGCACTCCGCGCCCCACTGCGAATACTGCGCCGCCAGGCGCAGTCCGACCAGCGGCACCAGACGCCGTTCTGCTCGCCTCAGATTGTCCTTCTCGGGTGAGATGCTCAGTGACGTGGAGTGCACTCTGTACTTGTTGTGCATTTGCGGGTCCCACACCAGCTCAAACCCAGTCGCGGCCAGCAGGATGTAGAAGAACCAATCGCTCGCGTAGAGCCAAGCCCAGTGGAGGTACGGCAGCAAGGGCAGGGTCGCGCTGGTTCGGATCATAGCGGAGGACGCCATAATAATATTGTGCTGCACCAGCACGGGCAGCAACCTCGGCGGTCGGAGCGTCGGCGGCAGGCTTAAGGGCAGCGGGCCCGGGCCGCCCTGGGGTGGCTGGCCAAACTCATTAATAAGCTCCGCGGGCCCATGCGCGAGGCAGGCTTGAGGGTTGGCCTCCAGCAGCGCTACCCTTTTCTCCAGGAAGGTCGGGTAGTACACGTCGTCTGCGCCGGTCCATCCCCAGTAATCTCCTCGCATGGCTGAAAGCATGATCACGGACCCGATGCCCACCCCGCGATTCTGTTCCCATCGCAGGACCCGGAACCGGCTATCCTGCAGGAATGGAGCCATTACCGAGGTCGTGTTGTCGGTCGAGCCATCATCGCCAATGATGACCTCAAAGTGGGGGTAAGTCTGCGCCTGGATGGATTGGCAGAGTTCCGGCAGGTATCGGGCCGCGTTATAGGTCGGCACCAGGATGCTGACTAAAGGAGTGCGTGAAGCGGACGAATTGGCCATTCGGGAGCGCATGGTGTGGAACCCCGCGCACCTCGGCAACCTCTTTTTGGGGCCCACTCATCGCCCGTGAGCGATCTCGCTTTTTGCCCAGTAGCTGCCCCGTCGCCCGATTCCCCGACCCCCAATACCTATCTGCTGCCAGCCGCGTGCCAAATTGGCCCACACCCCGCGCCAGGCATCATAAGCGCTCGTGATTGCAGGAGGCACGGCCACCCTCAGGCTCGCACCTGGCTAGTACCTGTCTCGTACGTGTCTCGTACCTGTCTGGTACGAGGGGGGTCCCCATTGCGGCGGAAAATGGCCAGTTTCGGGCGTATTCAGCCTCCTGCACTCCTTTGGTCATTCGGATTGGTTATACTCGCGGGTTCCGGCTGTGCCATTTTGGCCCGCTTGCCGGAGCGGTGGACCTGGATGCCGCAGTTGAACAGCGAAGACGCGAAGACGCAAAGGCTGAAACAAGGAACGGCTTGCCTTTTCACCAGTACCAGCAGACGTCACCTGGCAGGTGAGTCCAAACCACCCTTGGGCTTGCTGGTCCCTCGCCCTGTTCTTCGCGTCTTCGCGCCTTCGCTGTTCACATCCAACTGCGGATTTTAGGTTATTTGGTTTCGCTCGGGGTGGTGTCTTACCCCGGGCTTACTACTGGCTTACTGGTGGCTTACCACTGCCTTACCAATGGGAGGTCTGGAAAGGGCCGAAAAACGCTCTCCTTGGGGCGTACTGGCTGTATTTGACCACCCACCTCTCGGCTTCAGTTGTGGGCATTGCTAATGACTGAATGCCAGGGAAAGGCGTAAAACACCTGCCAAAGCCGTGCCCGCTTTAGAAAAAACGGCGATGCGTCCATTCGTTCCCCTGCCATTCATCCTTGACTGCTGCCGCCTATGCCGGAATGATACGGCCCGATTCCGGGGGGATTTCCCGCGGAAGCCGGGTTGCGCGCGAGCTTCCACCCCCGAGTGTGGGTAGGAGCGCTGTCGGCCAACCGGTGTGTATTACTATGATCAATATTGGTGTCATTGGTTGCGGGCACTGGGGCCCGAATCATGTCCGGGTTTTTTCCCAACTCCGCGACTCACGCGTGGTCGCCTGCGCGGATTTGGACTCCAAGCGGCTGGAGGCCATACGGGAAAGTTACCCGCAAGTGAAGCCGTTCAGCGACTACCGGGAATTGCTCAAGACGCCTTCCCTGGACGCGGTCGTGGTCGCAGTGCCTACCGGCGCCCATTACGCGGTAGTCAAAGCCGCCCTGGAGGCCGACAAGCATGTGTTGTGCGAGAAACCGCTGTGCACCCATTCGCAGGAAGCGAGCGAGTTGGTTGCGCTGGCGCAGGCGCGGCAACGCGTGCTGATGACCGGCCATGTGTTCCTGTTCAATGCCGGCATTGTGAAACTCAAAGAACTGGTCGGCCAAGGCGAGCCGGGGCGCATTTATTATCTGCGAGCCCTGCGCACCAATCTCGGCCCGGTGCGCCGGGACGTGAACAGCGTCTTCGATCTCGCCACGCACGACATCGCCATCTTCAACTTCCTCCTCGACTCGCAGCCCGAATCGGTTTCTGCCGTGGGCGGGCGCTTCCTCCAGGAGAAGATTGAGGACGTAGCCTTTATTTCCCTGCGCTACCCCAATAATATCCTGGGCCACATCCAGGTCAGTTGGCTCGATCCGAAGAAGCTGCGGGAGATTGTGGTGGTGGGCGACCGCAAGATGGTGATCTGGGACGAGCTTGCTTCCGCCGGCCCCGTCACCATTTATGACAAAGGCGTGGACCGACCCCAGGACTATGCCGATTTCGGCCAGTTCCAGTTGCTCATGCGGGAAGGGGACATCACGATCCCCAAAGTCAGAACCGAAGAGCCGCTCAGGGTGCAGAACCGGTTTTTCCTAAAGTGCGTAGCCGACGGCCACCTGCCGATGAATGACGGGCCGTTTGCCGTGGAGGTGGTGAAGGTCCTAGAGGCCATCGAACGATCGCTCAAGAACTTCGGGGCGCCAGCGGCAGTGCAGGGGTGAGAAGGTGTGGACGGGCCGGGAGTGGCGCGGCATAGTTGCCCGTTTGTCGCATAAAGTCCTCCCGTGAGAGTACGAGGGGCATTTCCAGTCGTGGCCGCTTCCGGACTGGTGCAGATTGGGGAGTTGACGTGGCAATGAAGGCACCCTGAGCGAGCACCTGTAATATGAGCCAAATCACCTTCACCTCGGTCCTGGAGCGGCGGCACCGCCGGGAGTTGGAAAGGCTGCTTTTCCTCAATCCGGGGCAGCATCGCGTGAGGTCCGCGATCATCAAGGCGGTCGAACAGTACGGCATTCCCAGAGTAGTCGAGGAGCAAGGCCGGCTGCGTGTGAGACTCGATAGCGGGCGCGAGGTGCAAACGGTCTTTGCGATTGGCCACACGGCCCTGAGATCAATACTGGCCGGGGTCATAGTCTACACGCGCCTGGAGACCCAAATCATTCTGCTCATGCACATGGCAGTGACAGGCGAATACGCCTCCCGGGGATGCTATGGGGGGCAGAACCTCGCGCTGCAGTTGGTAGAAAGGCTGCGAACGATCGCCAGGCAGGTGAGAGGTGTGCGGACGGTTCGGCTCATTTTGGGCAACGGGAAGGTTTGGGACGCACCTGTTTAGCGGAAGTAGCTGTGCCAGGGTTTCCTCACTGCTGCGACGCGAGATATGAAAGGCTTGACGGCCAAGCAACGTGAGTTAGCCTGACGCCCAACATGATGAATGCGTGTTACGCCCTGGTTCGGATGGACGAATTGCTGAGTGGTGAGCGCGGGCCCAAGCCTGAGGCGCAACGCGTCTGGCCGGAACCCTGCTAAGGCAGTCCCACTTTACTCCATGCTACAAACCTCCATTCATCCCACCGCCCAGGTCGCCCCTGATGTGACGCTGGGCCAGAACGTAGTGATCGGCGCCAGGGTCAGGATTGGTTCCGGTTCGATCATCGGCAACGGGTGCGTGCTGCACGACGACACCGTGCTCGGCGCCCACGTCACCGTCTTCGACAACTCGGTGCTGGGGCGAAAGCCGCAACGAGTGGGCAGTATGACCCGCCCGCCTCGCACGGATTTGCCGCCGCTGCAAATCGGTGATGGTTGTGTCATCGGGGCTTGTGTAGTGCTCTATCGTGGGACGGTTATCGGCAACGATACGCTGTTGGGAGACCAGGCGTCCATCCGCGAGGAATGCGAGGTGGGCAACGGTTGTGTGGTTGCGCGGGGTGTGACGATTAACTACCAGACGCGCATCGCCAACCTTGTCAAGATAATGGATAACACACACATCACCGGTAACATGGTTGTTGAGGATGGAGTGTTCATCAGCGTTAACGTGGCCACCACGAACGACAACGCCATGGACCGCGGCCCGCATGATCCTTCGAAGTTCGGCGGGCCGATTATTAGGAAAGGTGCGAGCGTCGGAGCCTCGGCCGTCCTTCTGCCTGGGATCACGGTGGGCGAGTATGCGGTAGTCGGTGCCGGCGCGGTGGTGAGCTATGATGTGCCGACGCGGAAACTGGTGGTCGGCAATCCGGCTCGAGTCGTGAAGGATGTGCCAGCCGAATGGATGCCCAAGGATACGCCGGCGGCCTACTAACCCTTACTTAATGAACCTTCAGGAATTCATCCAGGCCTTTGAGGAGGCATTGGAACTTCAGGCCGGGCAGGTCAAGCCCGACACGCAGCTTTCTAGCATAGAGCGCTATGACTCGATGGGCCGGCTTTCGGTCATGGCGATGGCGGATATCAAACTGGGGGTTGTGCTGGATGCCAACGCGCTGGATCGCTGCGCGACGTTAGCCGACCTGCACGCGCTGGTCCAGAAACCGGCCTAGCCGTCGCTGGGGGAGAAATGCCGCGCCGCTTGCTAGGATGAACACCACCCGCTGGGCGACAGTAGAAGCCATCCGAAGTTATCTGCCGGAGAAGGTGGTCACCAATGCCGACCTTTCCCCGGAGGTGGGCTGGATCGCTGAAGAGATCCTCGCCAAAACCGGCATTTCCCAGCGGCATGTGGCGGGCGCGAACGAGTGCGTGTCGGACATGGCGGTGCAGGCGGCGGAGAAGCTGTTCAGTGAGGGCCATACCGACCGCAAAGCGGTGGAGTTCCTAATCCTGTGCACGCAAACACCGGACCATTATTTGCCCGCCACGGCATGCCTGGTTCAACATCGTCTGGGGCTGAGCACCCAGTGTGCCGCCTTTGACATCAACCAGGGCTGTTCGGGCTACGTCTATTCGCTGGGCCTGGCCAGCGCGTTCATCCGAAGCGGCATGGCCGAGTGCGGCCTGGTGCTCACCGGAGACAATTACACGAAGTTCATCAACGCGAAAGACCGCTCGGTCCGCACCTTATTCGGGGACGCTGCCACCGCTACCTTGGTGCGGACCGGCCAAGGACCCGGTCTGGATCATTTCGTGTTCGGCACCGATGGGGCCGGGGCGAAGAACCTGATCATCCCCGCCGGCGGCACGCGCCTCCCGCGCGGGGAGCAGACCGCACAACTGGTCACCGATGGCTCGGGCAATACCCGCTGCCAGAACGACTTGTTCATGGATGGGCCGCAGATCTTTAGCTTCACGCTGAAGCGGGTACCGGAGTTGCTATCCGGCGTGCTGGCCCGGAGTGGTCTGCAGGTAACGGACATTGACTGGTTTGTTTTGCATCAGGCCAACCGTTATATGCTCGACCATCTCCGGCAGAAACTGAAGATTCCGCCGGAGAAGCTGGTGTGGTTCCTGGAGAGGGTCGGGAATACGGTGTCGTCAACCATACCTTTGGCAATCGAGCACGCTGCGGCGAAGGGCCAGTTCCGTGAGGGCCAACTCCTGTTCCTGGCGGGCTTTGGCGTCGGGTTCTCGTGGGGCGCCACGCTGCTCCAGTGGACTCATCCAAGGAAGTGAGATGCCGGCGCCCTCTCAACGCCTCGAAAGCCAGGTGGCCATCGTTGCGGGCGCGACCGGGGGCCTGGGAGAAGCCATCACGCGCCGCTTGGCAGCGGAGGGCGCCTCGGTGGCCCTGCTCGCCCGCAACCAGGAGCGGCTCGACGCCCTGACTCGGTCACTGGCAGAGGCAAAGCATCGGGTCGTGGCGCTTTCCTGCGACCTGAACCACTCAGCCGGATTGCGCGAGGCGGTCGCCGAATTGCGGCGGCGACTGGGCGTCGCCCAGATCCTGATTAACTGTGTCGGCGTGGAGCAACTGAGCCCGTTCGTTCGCACGAGCGATGAAGAAATCGGCCAGGTATTAAACGCCAACCTGCACGGAACGTTCGCTTTGACCCGGGAATTTGGCCGTGTGCTACTCGGCACGAGCCAAAGTGGGGCGGTGGTGAACCTTGCCTCTGTGATTGGGCAAGTCGGTATGGCAGGGAGTTCGGTTTACGGCGCAGCCAAGGCTGCCATGATTGGGTGGACGCGTTGTCTGGCGCTGGAATGGGCTGGAGCGGGCATCCGAGTAAACGCCCTGGCTCCTGGTGTAGTGGAGACTCCGCTGTTCGACCGTATCACCCGAAGGCTGAGCGCGGACCAGTTGGCCCAGGTCAAAGGGGCCTACCCGCTGGGCTTTGGCCGGCCGGAGGACATCGCCGCGGCGGCAGCCTTCCTCGCCTCCGCTGACGCGCGGTGGATCACAGGGACGGTTCTGACCGTGGACGGGGGATATTCCGCCCGGTGAGAGACGGGGTTGCGGCTTTACCGTATGTTGAAAGCACTTGCTACCGGCGGGGCGAGCCTGATCCGCTCGCAAATTGTGAGTCTCTTGCTTTGGCGCGACTACGCCGTGTGCATTCTCGACAACCTCGAATCGGCCACACACTTTGAAGGCTGCCCGGCCTCGATTGCGGCCGAGGTGGAGGATGCTCTAAAGCGGGCGCGGGTGGTACGGCAGGCGAGCCAGGTTTGAATAAGCCGTGCGAGCAACTTTCTGTCTCATCATCAGCCTGGCCTGGCTGTCCCTGTGCCTTCCCGCTGCCGGCTGGGACGATGTCCTCTCGAACGAGTGGTCGGTAGCTCTTTATTGCGGTAGCGACTCGGCCCCGGCCATTGGGAGCGACGGCACAATCTACTTCGGCACGTGGAATGAGAAACTGTGGGCGCTCAACCCGGACGGATCGCGTAAGTGGGTGTTCCGGGCCGGCAATGAAATCAAGTCTGCACCCGCGGTGGGGCTGGAGGGCAGCGTGTATTTCGGCTGCCGCGACCGGAAGTTCTACGCCCTGCGGGCCGATGGCAAGAAGAGGTGGGAGTTCCGAACGGGGGGCTGGGTGGACTCCTCGCCTGCCCTGGCGCACGATGGCACGGTCTATTTTGGGTCCTGGGACAAGAGCTTCTATGCGCTCAATGCGGACGGAGCAATGCAGTGGCAATTCAAGACGGCCGGGCCGATTGTTTCGTCGGCCGCAATCGGGGGAGACGGCACGATTTACTTCGGGTCGCACGACAAGAAGCTTTACGCGCTGTCGGCTGACGGGCGCAAGAAGTGGGAGTTCGCGACCGGCGGCCCCATCCTTTCCTCGCCCGCCTTGAACGGGGACCATTGCCTTTATTTCACCTCGGTGGACGGCTGCCTGTATGCGCTCAACCTGGACGGCAGCCAGCGGTGGCGGCTGCGGACGGGCGGCATTACGGAGTCGTCTCCCGTTATCGGGCTCGATGGCACGGTCTATGTGGGGGTGTTTGGAGACCTTTGGGCGGTCAGCGCCGAGGGGAAGAAGAAGTGGGGCCGGGCAGCGGATGAGGATTACCCCTTTGAAAGCGCTCCGGTCGTTCTGGCGGATGGAATGATCTGCGGTGTGTCCCGATACGGGATGGTGTGCTACTACAGCCCGGAGAGGGTCGTGCGGCCTATGTATTACCTCGGCGGCTATGGATACGGCTCGCCGGCGGTTGGGCCGACCGGGGCTATCTATTTGCCCGACGCCACCGCGGCTCAGGGAGGCGGTTTCAGCGCCCTGCGCGCGGGTGTGGCGTTGGCCCGCACGCCCTGGCCGAAGTTCCGGGGCAACGCGAGAAACACGGGCAACATTCTGGACGCCCCGTCGCAGCCGTGACCAAACAGTACAACCACAGATAGGCACAGCATTATGCTGGCTTACACCGTCCGTGTGGCCTAAGCCGGCAAAATGCCAGCGCTCCGGCCCCGCCTTGCAGCCTCACGAGCCGACTTTGTCACTAGCCCTGCGTGATACCCGGCCTGAGAAAAAGATTGCAGCGCAAGGGGGAGCTTGGTTTGCTAAGCGTGCGAAATGGCGAACACGATCAACATTCCCAAGACCCACCTGATCATGGGCCTATCGCTGCCTCTGGCGGTCCTCATCGGCTACTTTCTAGCCGAACCACTGGAACTGGGCAGCGTGGCCGTGGTTACCGGCGTCCTGGGGGTGCTCTGCATTCCACTGCTGCTGCGCTGGTATTACCCGGTGCTGGTGTTTTGCTGGAACGCTGCGCTCAACCCGGCCATCCTGCCGGGCAGGCCTTCGATGGCGGCGATCATGGGGCTGGTAGGCCTGGGGATTGCAATCCTCACCCGGGCCGTAAACCCGAAAGCGCGGTTCATTAGCATGCCCTCTCTGACCCGTTCGATGCTGGTTTTGGCGGCAGTGGTAATAACCACGGGCCTCTTGACCGGCGGCTTCGGCTTCCGCACCCTAGGCTCCGAACACTATGGTGGAAGCAAGTACTTCAGTCTGCTGACGGCGATTGCGGGGTATTTTGTCCTGACCAGCCAGCGCATCCCATCCTCTCAGGCGGGGCTTTATGTTGCCCTCTTTTTCCTCTCGGGGATCACTTCCCTGGGGGGCGAGCTAGCGGTCGCTCTGGGGCCTAAGTTCTATTTTCTGCTATCCATTTTCAGCGGGGATTACGCGGCACAGGAATTCGCCTCGCAACAGGCCGTGAACGCGAGCCTGCATCGCATGGGCGCCCTATGCGCTGTGGCAAGCGCCATTGATCTGTACCTGCTTGCTCGATTTGGCCTTCGCGGAGTGCTGGATCTCCGAAGACCCTGGCGGCTGCTGTTGTTCCTGGCCGCGCTGGTCCTGGGTCTATACGGGGGATTCCGGTCCTACGTGGCACTGCTGGCCCTGACCTTCATCGTGTTGTTTTTCGTGGAAGGATTGCATCGGACCCGGTATTTGCCGGCGTTAATGGCAGCAACCCTTGTGGCCGGGGCAATCATTTTACCTCAAGGGAACAAGCTGCCGATGGCTGCGCAGCGCGCGTTGAGTTTTCTTCCTGGCCGATTTGACCCTATCGCCGTGGAAAACGCTGCCGCCACACTGGAATGGCGCTTGATTATGTGGCGGCAGGTCTGGCCGGAAGTTCCAGCCCACCTGTTTCGGGGCAAAGGTTATGCCCTCGACCCGACCGACCTCTTTCTGGCCGGGGAAACTGGGCGCCGGTTCAGTAGCGAGGCGCTTTCCGGCACGATCATAGCGGGGGACTACCATAATGGACCCCTTTCCATCCTCCTGCCGTTCGGCATTTACGGGATGATCGCCTTCCTGTGGGTGCTCCTCGCAGGCATGCGGGTCATGTATCGGAACTACAAATTCGGCAATCCGGATTATCGCAGCGTTAACGCGCTCATTCTGGCCGCGTTTGCCGCGCACGCTTTTTATTTTTTCACCGGCTTTGGCTCTCTCCATTCAGACATGGCGTTCTTCGCGGGCATGCTGGGCATGAGCGTCGCCCTGAACGGAGCTGAGCCCTCGCTGCTGCCGCAGGCTGAAAAACCTGACGTTGAGGCGGCGTTGAACACGGAGTACGTTCGAGCGTAGCGCGTAACGGGCTGGCCACCATGACAAACGCGTCAACACTTTTTCGATCCCTCATCATCTACGGCCTTTGCCTGCCATTGGCGGTGTCCCTGGGCTACCTGCTGGCCACCCCGCTCGACCTGACCACTGTGACAGTGGTCGGGATCGTGCTGTTCATCCTGCTGATCCCGCTGTTCCTCCGCTGGCATCACCCCTTGCTCATCGTGACGTGGAACATGTCGGCGGTGCTCTTCTTTTTACCGGGCAGGCCGCAGGTATGGATAGGCATGGCCGCAATCAGCTTCTGCATCGGCATCCTCCAGTACACGGTGAACAGGAACATGAAATTCCTGTATGTGCCCGCGGTGACGCGGTCGCTCCTCTTTCTGACGGCAGTCGTCCTGATAACGGCTCGGCTTACGGGTGGCTTTGGGGTCAAGGCTTTGGGAAGCAGTGTTTACGGCGGGAGGAATTATGTCAGCATTTTGGCAGCCGTTCTCGGGTATTTTGCCCTCACCAGCCGGCCGATTCCCCCCAAACGCGCCCGGCTCTACGTCACCCTCTTCTTCCTGGGGATCTCCACCATGGCGATGGGTGAACTGCCCCGCGTGCTGCCCACCAGCCTCAATTTCATTTTTGTGATATTCCCCGTGTTCACGGGAGGCATCGCGGCCCAGCAGACGACGTCTGTCGTGGACCCGGGCGGCGGGATGGAGCGCGTCAACGGCCTCGCCATGCTGGGCTTGGGATTCTTTTTCGCGATGCTGGTGCGCTACGGCATTCGCGGCATTTTCTTTGAGCCGGGCAAACCGTGGCGGCTGGCGGTTCTCGCCGGCAGTTTCGCGATCGCGCTTATGAGCGGCTTCCGGTCGGCGCTGCTCCTCATGGTCATGAGCTTCGCGTTGCTGTTTTACCTTGAACGGTTGCACCACACACGGCTCTTGCCTCTGCTTGTTATGGTTGCCTTTATGGGTGGGGCGCTGATGATCGCCTTTGCCAACCGGCTGCCGTTCTATGTTCAGCGCTCGCTGGCCTTTCTGCCCGTTGATATTGATCCCGTAGCACGCCTGAGCGCGGAGTCCTCCAGCGCCTGGCGCATTCAGATGTGGAAGGACGTTCTGCCCCAGGTTCCGCAGCACTTGATTCTCGGCAAAGGCTACGGGTTCAGCGGCAGGGAAATGGCCTTTATCCAGGACACGCGTCGCGGCGACAGCGGCATAGAAGGCGCCGAACTCGCCGGCGATTATCACAGTGGGCCGCTCTCTCTCATCATCCCGTTCGGGATCTTTGGCGTGATCGGCTTCGTCTGGTTTCTGGCGGCCGGGTTCCGGGTGCTGTATCATAATTACCAATTTGGTGATCCAGACTGCCGCCACCTCAATGCTTTTCTTTTGGCTTACTTCTGTGTCAAGGTCGTGTTCTTCTTCTTGATCTTCGGCGGGTTCGCCTCAGAAATGATGGAGTTCACCGGGCTGGTGGGATTGAGCGTAAGCCTCAACGGCGGGGTGGCTAAACCGGTGGTTGTTCCTCAGCCCAAAATGGTTTTCAATCGGTTCAAGCTCCATCCGAGCGTCCGGCGGCCCCTGGAGGTTTAGCGAGTTTTTAGAGCACCTATGAATAACGGGAAGATACAATTCGTGGACCTCGCCGCCCAGTACCAGCAGCTCAAGCCGGAGCTTGATGCCGCTATGGCGAACGTTTGCGCGCGCGGCGATTTCATCCTGGGCGAGGACGTGAAGCTGTTCGAGCAGGAGTATGCGGCATTCTGCCAGGCGCGCTGCTGTGTGACGGTCGCGAACGGGACGGAGGCGTTGCAACTGGCGCTGCTGGCGTGCGGCGTGGGGCCGGGGGATGAGGTCATTACCTGCACGCACACGTTCATCGCGACGGTGCTCGCCATCCATCAAGCCGGGGCGAAACCGGTGCTGGTGGATTGCGACCCTGAGTTCTACACGATTGACCCGGAGCAAGTGGCCCGCGCCATCACGCCGCGCACAAAGGCGATCATCCCCGTGCACCTATACGGCCAACCGGCCGACATGGACCCGATCCTGGAACTGGCGCGCCGGCACAAGCTCCGCGTCATCGAAGACGCCTGCCAGGCGCACGGCGCGGAGTACAAGGGGCGGCGCTGCGGAACGATGGGGGACATTGCCGCGTTCAGTTTCTACCCGGGCAAGAATCTCGGGGCTTACGGCGACGGCGGGGCATTGACCACGATGCGCGCCGACCTGGCGGAGCGCGTTTGGCTGCTGCGTAATTACGGCCAGAAGGTCAAATACGAGCATATCCTGAAGGGGTTCAACAGCCGGCTCGACACGATGCAGGCGGCTGTGCTGCGGGTTAAGCTCCGCCGGCTCGAACAGTGGAACGAGGCGCGCCGCAAGGCCGCGGCCAAATACGACCGGTTGCTGGCAGGAACCGGCCTGGTGACGCCGAAGCTGGCGCCCTACGCCAAACACATCTATCACCTCTATGTGGTGCAGACGCCAGACCGCAACCAACTCCAAGGCGCCTTGGACGCGGCGAACGTCTCGCATGGCATTCACTATCCCGTTCCGGTGCATTTGCAGCCTGCATTCGCCGATCTCGGCTGCAAGCGGGGCAGGTTCCCAGTCAGTGAAGCCTTGGCCCCGAGGATCATTTCCTTGCCGATGTTCCCCGAGCTCGCCGACAGCCAGATTGAGCGCGTGGCGAATGTGTGCCGGGCCGCGTAGCTCGTTTGCGTCCGAGCGGCAGGCCTGTTCCGGCCAAGACCTACCACTTGTCGGCTTGAACCAGGTAGCTGCCGTAGAGCGGTAAAATGGGAACCCGCTGGCCGATGTACCTGATCATCCGGCCACTGCCGAATATTCTGACCCGGGAGTAACCGATTGCCCTCAGCCGGTATCTCAAACAATCCGGGTGGTGCTGCGTCGCGTGCGACTTCTCCAATAAGACGCTCAGATTGCGGAGCTTATTCTTAAGGAAGCCGGGATTCGGGGTGGTGAGAACCAGGCGGCCTCGCAGCCGGAGGACCCGAAAGAACTCAGTCAAGGTGGCATCAACCTGGTTCGGCAGCACGTGCTCGATGAATTCACCGGCCAAAATGGCATCAAAGCTCCCGTCCTGGGAAGGAATGTCGTTGGAGAATCCGCAGATGCCGTGGTCGTAAACCGAAGGGTCGAGTGCGGAAACTCTCTCTTGCACACAGTCCATCCCGGTCAGGTGCAAGCGCGGGTTCAATCTCTTTACGACGGCTCCACCCCTTCCCGTATTACATCCCGCGTCAAGGATGTCGGCGGCAAAACCGGGCAAGTGCTTGAACATCTGGCGATAGCGCTCGGGTGTAAACGTATCGCTCTCAGAAACCACCTGCTCGCGGTTGCTTTGGACAAGGCATTCCTCTGCGCGGGTCATAAATCAGCCTTGGAGGGGCGGCCAGGGTAAGCATTCGGGGAACCCGCTTCGGAGCGCGGCTGTCCCAGCCGCAGCACGCCCGAATCTGGTTCGCGGCCCAGCGAAGATCGAGCCCCCTCCACGCGCCCGTGCGTGCTGCGGCTGGGACAGCCGCGCTCCGAAGCGGGTTGGCCGACGGTTTACCGGCCAGGAGCTTCGCAGCGCGCAAGAACGTCTGCCGGCACGAGGCATCCCGGATGCGTCATTCATTTCGCCGACCATTCGGGATGAGCATAGCGCAGCGGAAGGAGATGGCAAAACAGGAAAGGCGGGCATGGGAAGGCGAATACGCAAGGGTCCCCTGTGGTTAGGTCTCCCGCGCGGGAGCTGCCTGGGAGAGCACCTCGTCATATATCCGGGCGATTGCGTCTATCTTATGCTCCCATAGGTAAGCCGTTCTCGCGACCTCACGCGCAGCGGCGCCAAGCCGGAGGCGGCGCTCGGGGTCGCGGGCCAGGTGCTGCATCTCAGATGCGAGCTGCGTGACGGCCTCTTCCGGATTGTGGGCCGCTATCTTGACGCCGGAACGGGCGTCCACGATGGTCGAGGGTCCCCCCAAATCCAGGCAGAGTACAGGACGTCCGGCGGCCATGGCCTCGATGCAGACCCACCCGCCAGAGTCATGGAAACTGGGATGGACCAGGACATGGCTTCGCTCAAGCTGTGCCAGCGCGTCCTTTCGCGGGATCCAACCGGCAAAGGTCACTCGCTCCACGATGCCAAGCCGCCGGGCCAGCGACTCGAGGCGCGCGCGCTGCGGGCCGTCGCCCACGACCAGATACTGCGCCTGGGCGATATTAGCCTTCGCAAAGGCCCGGAGTCCCAGGTGGAAACCTTTCCAGTGGAGCAGACGGCCCATGCTGATGAAGCAGACCGGGGACGGTGGCGCTGGCTTTAGGGATGCAAGGCTCTCGATTTGCGCTCCGCTAAGGGCGGCGTGGCCGAAAAGACGGATGTCGCGCACGCGCAGGCCGCGAAGGCGCTGCGCCGTTTCGGGCGTGGTTGCCAGCGCCAGTTGGCATCGCCTGGCGGTCAGACGCACCAATGGATCGTGCTCCCCAAGCCAGCGTGCTGCCTCCCTGGACCGTTCCATAATTCTTCCCCGCGCCCCGAGCCCCTCCAGGAAAGGCTGTGGCGTGCTCTCACCGCCGCCAACCGGACCCCATATAAAAGGAACGCCCAAAACCGACAACAGGCTGGGCGACCAATGCCGTCCCCAGGTGACATGCTGCGCGATATCGAAGCCGACGCTGCGGTGAAGGCGCCTGGCGGCGGCATACAAACTCAATTGCCAGAGCGGATAATGGATGCTCGCCAAGCTATCCTCCCCGTCCCACCCTGCCGGCACACCGATGAAGTCGTGATACACCATGGTCAGCCCCTTGACGGGATTTGTGGCCAGCACGGGTTCGACGCGCCTGCGGTTTTGCGCGCGCGTTAATACCCAAACGTCGTGGTAGCGCGCCATCCCGCAGGCGACATTCCATCCGATACCCGACTCGGAGCCTTTACCGGGTTCGCAGGAATATGCGGAAAGCAGCACTTTGAGTTTTTGCATGGCTGCTGGAGGTTCCCTCAGTAACGATCTGCTGCAACGACGCGCCGGGCGTTGGCCTCAGAGCTTGTCCACACCGATATTTGACGAGAAGGAAGTCTTGGCGCGCAAGTGTTTCCTTAGCAAAAGGTCGCCGGGAATCAGGTCGCATTTCCCGAGCAGGAACAGTTTCTCGGCCTGCCGCTTGAGCCGCGCATAGACTTGCAAGACGCGGCCAAGGAGACCGCCGGGCACACCGTACTCTTTTTGGATTAGCTTCGACTCACGCATCATGTTGTCCCGCACGCGCAGGTCCGCTGACTGGCCGTGGTCGTGGTAGCGGTAATCCACGATATAGACCGGGATGTGGCCGATGTAACAACCGGCCTGAACGAGCCGCATCACCAGCTCGTAGTCACAGCAGTTCTTGTAGTCCTTGTAGCGATAACCGCCGACGCGCAAGAGGACCGCCCTTTTGAGGAACAACGTCTGATGATTGATGATGTTATGGCCAAAGCGAATGACCTGTGGATCGAACATCGCCTCCTCCCGCCGGAAGATTTCCCGCCCTTCGCCATCAACATAGACCACGTCGCCAAAGACGCCGTCCCACTCCGGATGTTTGGCATAGGCGGCGCCCACTTCGGCCAAAACGCCGGGCCGCAGGCAATCATCCGCGTTGAGGATGATGACCAGTTCGCCCGACGCCATGCGCGCGCCTTTGTCCATGGCGTGATAATGGCCCTCGTCGTGTTCCGAGACCCAGGTCAGCCCCGGGGCGCTCTTGAGGACTTCAAGCGTGCCGTCCGTTGACCCGCCGTCCACCACAATGTGCTCGAAGCTCGGATAATCCTGTCGCGCAACACTCGCGATCGTCGCCCGAATCGTATGAATGCCGTTGAAGCTGGGGGTGACGACCGAGATCTTGGGCAGCGCCAACATGGCTAAGCCGAGGTATGGCGTTCGATGGCATTTACCAGGACAGGAAGCGAGGTCAAACCCGGCAGCTCCGCATCCGCGAACTCGATGCCAAACTCATTTTCGAGGGCGAGCACCACATTCATGTGGCGCACCGAGTCCCAGGCCGAGAGGTCAGACTGAGAGGCGGCATCGGCAATCGCCAGCGGATCGGTCTTCAGGGCTTTCGCGAGAGCCGCGCGGGCGCGCTCCCTGATTTCGTCTTTGCTCATAAATCGTCTGCTCGTTGGATAACGTCGGGGAAGGATACCTTCAGCTCCGGCAGAAGCCCTGCGTAGGTTTCATCGCCGTCCGCTCCCACCCGGGACAGGCCATAGTCCTTCCAAAGCCCCGATACAATCCGGTTCTTCGCCGTCGGCACGAAGCTTGCCTGAACTTTATCAAACCGCCAGTCGGATTGCACTAGCCGGAGGCCCTCACAGAAGAGCGCCCGGTCGAACAAGCGCCCAATGATCCGGCAGCTCATGAGAAAGGTGTCCACCTCGACAGCCCCCGCCAGCTTTCTGAAGATAATCAGCCCGGATTGCCCGAGCGAGCCGAAGCGGTCTTCCGCCTCGAGGACGAACATCCTGGCCTGGGGATCGTCCAGGAGCCGGGCGAGGTCGGATTCGGTATAGCGCTTTGAGGTCAGGTTGAACTGGTTGGTTCGCTGGCAGAGCTGGGAGGCGCGTGGGAGGTCGCCTGCCCGGACGGGACGAATCAGGGCTTTCATGCCCAGGTCGCGCAGAAAGCCATTCGCATCCACATGGAGCTTCTGGACTTCGCGCCGGCCCTTTTCGGCCTGGTAGTAATGGACCCGTTCCTTGTCTTCCTGGCTCACCGATAGCCGGTCGAACAGCTCGCTCGCGCCTAAAAGGGCGGGATACTCGTAGATCTTTCCTGGGACCTGGAGCACGGCCACCTCCGGTATCTGGGAGCGGATCATCTGGCATTCGGCGGGGTCATCATCAACAAACACCATCGAATCAAGGGAGAGGTTGAGTTCGAGCGCCAATTCCCTGAGGTTGCCCGCCTTATTCGCCCAGTTGATACGGTACCCCGCAAGATGGCGGCGGTGAAGCAGGCAATTCGGGTGATTATCAAGCACCTGCCATACCGAGGCCTCGTCGTTCTTGCTGCAGAGGGAGATCAGCACACCCTTGTCGGCGATCGCCAGCACCTCCGCTTGAAAACGGTAATATGCAATCCCGGGATATTCATAGGGGTCCAGTTGGATGTTCTCCGGCCCGGCTTCCCCAACCACACCTCCCCACAGGGTGTTATCGCAATCCAACACCAGGACTTTTTTGGGAGGCAAAAACCGGCACTTCAGGAAGCGCACTACTTCCGCCGCGGCTGCCGCGATGAATTCCTGCCGGAAGGGCGCCTTCATCATCAGTCCGAAACGGCGGTCCAGCGTGGCCGATTCACCCAGGCGGGCGGCAATGCGCTCGAAGTCCAGCAGCCCGCAGCGATTGGGCCGATCGGCAACGAAGCCCCTAAGAATGTGGTTCAGCTCGAATGCTGCGCCACTCCTGCCGAGCATTGGATGTTCCGGCGCCCAGGGCATTGTCGTCCTGAAACCCGGCAGGAATGTGGAGACGAGCACGAAGCACGCCGGAGGGATGCTGTCAATGGCCGCGAGGACGGAGCGTAAATCGCTGGTGGCCTGAGGCAAGTTCCACTTGGGAGAAAAGAGGCCTCCCGAGAAGTATTCCAGGTCAATGGTCACGATGGCCAGAGCGGGAGGCTTTGCATCCGAGGCCAGGGCCGCGATTTCTGCGCCCACGTTGTCGAATGCCCCAAGTTCCGGCTGAACGGCTAGTCCCACCCGTTGCGCAGCTTCTTTGATGGCATCCGCAATGGGCTCCGCCGTATAGTTGCGAATAATTCGGATCGTCAGCTCGGATCCCATAGCGGGTCGGGAGCGCGTCCGCGCCTCATGGCGCGCGCCCTTTCTTTCTTGCTTCCAGGTATCTTCGTACCGGGGGGGGGGCCTCATCGTTAGCCCGGAGAATCCGGTTATTCCCAAACACCGTCGCAAATGGGGGTATGTCCTGCGTCACGACCGCGTTCGCTCCGATCACGCTCCAGGCCCCGATAGTCACCGGCCCCAATACCATCGCGCCGATGGAAACATAGACGCCCTCCTCTAGCGTGGGGTACAGCCGCTCCTCCTTCCAGTCGCCCTGGTACCAAGGGTCTTTGGGACCGAGGCTGCAGAAATGCATGAGGGTGACATCTTCGCCGATCTGGCAGGTTGGTCCGGTCAAGATGCCATAGGGGTGGGGCAGATGCAGTCTCTCCGGCAGAGAGCCGTCCAGTTGCAGGTGCAGCACATGCTCCAAAGCCCGGCGGAACCAGCGGAACCTGCCCGACCGCACCAGGCTCAGGTAAAGATCAGCGGCATACGGGTTCCGTATATACGGATTAATCGGATGAACCGGGGTTCTCTTGATGCGTATCATCTTGGTCAGGAGGCGGTTAACTCGAGCATTGAATACCCTGGTAGAAAAAGTCGAGTGCTCCCGCTTTGCGTTCGGTCCGCCGCGCGTGAGCGAGAGGCATTGCGGTCCCGAGTTCCGCGAGCTCGAGCGGACCGTTCGCCAGCCGCACACATCTGATCAAGCAATCTATTGAGGCCTTCACGTTGCCGGTATCGCGGCATCGTATATGGGGACAGCTCAGCCTGTCGAGTCCGAAGCCACGCGAACCATCTTGGAGCGGGTGTCTTTCCAGAGCGGCAACGCGCGGATGATTTGGAAGGACTTCCTCGGATGTTGTAGATTGACTTATGGGCGTTTTACCCCCCTATCCCTACCGTAGTGCTACCGTAGCGCTACCGTAGCACTACCGTGCAACTATCGTAGCGGCAGGCCCGTGGTGGTGGCGCCGGTGGCGGAGACGCTCACGGGACAAGGACAGAGGGTTTATGCTTTGACTTTCCAGCACACTTCCGAATCTCCGGAATCTTGTGCTTGCTTTTGGAAACGGCATCTGGTCCGTTGACTAACGCTAAGCATGCGCTGCCACCCGAAGAACCCCTGGATCAGCAACACCTTGCCAGCCCGGATGCTGATCTTTTTAAGCCGGCACCGGATACCGATCATCAGCCGGGGGTTTATGTATTTTCTTGGCTGCGATATTGCCTTGCCTCTCCCGCGAAGCGTATTCCTGCCCCACCCCTTCGGCATCGTCATCCACAGTAACTCACGTATTGGCGAGGACGTCGTCATCGGTCACCAAGTCACGCTTGGAGGCCGTGATCTGACCGGTGCCGCGCCCTCGTTGGAGGATGGTGTCTATGTGGGCGCCGGGGCTAAGGTTTTGGGCGGAGTGCGGGTCGGACGTGGCGCGACCGTCGGGGCCAATGCCGTCGTCACCAAGGATGTTCCGGCGGGTGTGATCGTCGTCGGGGCCAACCGTCTCTTGCTTAAGCGCAGTGCATACGCGCTCGATTGAGCCCATCGCCCGCGGCATGCAAGTCCTCTTCAACTGCCACGTTCCTTTCATGCTGACCCATGGGGGGGCTCAAGTTCAGATTGAACAGAGCAAAGCAGCCCTGGAAAAGCTCGGAGTGACTGTCGAGCCTTTGCGCTGGTGGGACGGAACCCAAACCGGGCAGATACTGCACCACTTCGCAAGGGTACCGACCTCCTTGATTCGAATGGCGCAGCAAAAAGGCCTGAAGGTGGTCATGTCGGCCTTCCTCTCCGGCTTGGGCGCCCGGCCAGCCTGGCTGCGGTTTGTTCAACGGCTCGTTCTCCGTGCCTGCAGGCCCGTTGCACCCGGAAGGGTGCGCGACCTCTTTGACTGGGATTCCTATCGTCTGCTCGATGCCATTTTTGCTCAGACCCCTTACGAGGCGTCCCTGCTGACCCGGATCCATAACGCGCCACCCTCGCGGGTACATGTCATTCCCAACGGCGTCGAGGAGGTCTTCTTCGACAGCCAACCCGTGACGCGCGGCCAATGGCTGGTCTGCACGGCGAACATCATCGGGATGAAGCGAGTGTTGGAATTGGCGCGGATGGCTGTGCGAGCGGAGACGCCGGTGTGGATCATCGGCAAACCCCATTCGGAGGCGGATGATTACGCCAGACGCTTTGTGGAGTATGCGCGCCAGCACTCTCCGGTAGTGCGCTACGAGGGCGCGATCAATGACCGTGAGAGGTTAGCGCGGATTTATCGCGAAGCCCGGGGATTTGTCCTTTTGAGTGAGTGGGAGAGCCTTAGTATTTCGGCCCTGGAGGCCGCAGCCTGTGGATGCCCTTTGATGTTAAGCGACCTGCCCTGGGCGCGGCAGGCTTTTAGGGACAAAGCCGTTTACTGCCCGGTGCGCGAGACTCTGCACGCCGCCGCCGCCCGGTTGCGGCGCTTTTACGAGGCGGCTCCGAGCCTGGAGCCGCCGCCGAAGCCGCTGTCCTGGCTGGACGTGGGGCGTCTGATCCGATCGGTGTACGAGTCCATCCTTGAAAGGAAATAGCAGGTCGAATTGCGGCCTCTTTTTCACCGGTCACGCTACCCCGGTTCCCCTCCACTCTGCACGAGGTTCACTCTGAAAGGGCGCCTTTGGGACGGTGGGGCGGGGCTATTCCTCGTCTGACCCGGCGGGCGGACGCATGCGCACGGCGGCGTGGGCGTCCAGCCAAGGAACGAGTTGCTGCTGGCTCGCAAGCTCCCCTCGGAGAATGGCCAGCACCAGGTCATGCGTAACCAGCGTGTTCATTTCCGGGGAATACACGATGGGCCGGTTCACACCCGGGGCCTTGACCAGGAACGGGATCCGCAAATCCCTGCGGCGATCATAATCCGGCGACCCGCGCCACCAGTGATCCGCACTGACAATAACCCAGGTCTTCTCCCATAGCCCCGCGCTCTCCATCCCCCGGCGCAGAGTCCTCAGGAACAGGTTCGCCAGCGCAAGATTTCCGAAATAGCCGCGCGGATTCTGCGATTCCAGCAGGGTGTACCTGTCCCGGGCAGGATCGAATACCCAGGGCTGATGCGGCGGCGGCAGGTGCAGCAACATCAACCCGTAATTCGCGTTCGTGGTCACAGCCATCGAGTCCGCCAGTGTCGCCCGGCACATGCTGACGTACATGCGCCTCCCATGAAGGTCCCACGCCGACTCAAGGATATCATGCAGGGCCGCGCCGAACGTCTGGGCCGACACAGGCTGATAATTACTCATCGGGTACCAGGCACAGTAATTGAGACTGCGCCCCAGTAAGCGGGAATACGGATGAAACCAGCCGACCAGGGCAGTGTTGACGCCCAATTCTCGCGCGCTATCGAATACCGATGGCAGCTCAGTCCACCCGACGACTTTGCCGCTGTCGGCAAGCGTCAGCTCGAGCTCAGACGCATTCTTGGGGACGGCCTTGGAGATGCGCAGGCCTGTGATCAGCCCCGGCATTGACGTCGAAGTATTGTAGCCCGGTGGAAAGGCATTGGTGGCGCTCAAGCATTCGTGCCGGAGGCGGTCGAATTCAGGCATCTGCACTCCGCGGGGCCGCTGCTCGAAGCCCAGCCGCTGGTCCAGCTCATCAAAAATCATCCACACGACTCGCGGTTGCCCTTCGCGCATGGGGCTCATGGGCGGCGGGACGGCTTCGCTGACTTGCTGCGGGTGAAGAATGGCAACAGCAATCCGGGCGAACGTCAGCACCGCCAGCGGCGAGAGAATGCCGACCACGACGGCGGCTGCTTGAACGACCCACCGTCGCTTCCATAAAACGCCCGTCAGGACGAGGAGCGACAGCAGAATCCCAAGCGGATGCTTAAAGAACAGGATTAGCTGGCCCAAAGGCACGCGAAACACGGTCTGCCGGCAGGACTCCAAGGCATTGAGCAACAGCAACAGGAAAAGCCACTCGCATACGGGCCGGAACCACCGCCTGCGCGAGCGGCGCATGACCTGAATCACCGTCCATACCATCCCCGCGAAACTGAGCATGATGACCGCCAACGCCAGCACCTTGGACCGGGTCAACGGCACCTTCTTAAAGTAAATGAACTCCGAAGCGAACATCACGGGGATGTACCACGCCCCGACAAAGAGCAGGTTGGACAGCGACAGTGCCATCGCCCCGTCCTCAATTTTCTGCAGTAGCGGATGCCGCGGCGGAACCTGGGCAGGCGGCGCTTTCAGCACGGCGGATTCAGAAGGCGACTGGGTCAACGACGACCCTCCTCTCGTTGAAGTCCATTTCGCCGGCGGTTGGTGCCGGCCAGGCGGAACGACCTGAAGATCCCGCTATCAGTCGCAGCCTCGGTCATCGCCCGGCGGTATTCGCCTGCAATCCTGGAATAACACGCGAGGAACGGTTACCTGGCCTGCACGGCCCTGGGCTAAGCTTCACCAGCCCTGATCGAGTCTTCTTTGTGTAGAACAACGCCCGCACCCATGCTGCCACTGCGGCCAAGGACGTTGACACGTCCATTCCGCATTTTACATGCGCTACGATTGTCATCTGAGCAGCCAAACGGCACCAAAGCTAGGCAGCGCGTGTCGGGATGTCAAGATACCGCGCGCGCATGAGCGGCTGCTGGTCTTGCCGAGCCGCAACCTTCCGGTTAGCCTTGGGCCTTGCTTATTCCGAGCAGAAACTATTTCCGGGCCGCCGGGTTGGACATCGGCCCATCCGACGGCCCCCCGGCTTGCACAACAGGAACACTGGCAGGAATGCGAAAAGCGCCGTGAGCCTTTCAGCCCCCCAAATCACCATCGCCGTGACGGTGTTCAATCGCCGCAAGTACATCCGGCAGGCCGTCGCCAGCGCGCTCAACCAGACGGCGCCGGTCACTGTCATGGTGGTCGAGGACAGTGGTTCTGATCCGAGCCTCGAGGCCTTCGTCCGCCAAGAATTCGGATCCCGGATCCAGTACATCCGCAATCCGCGCCGTCGTGGACTTTTCGGAAACTGGAATGCATGCCTCGAATACTGCCGTACCCCTTGGATTTCCATCCTGCATGACGACGACGCGCTCGCCCCGGTTTTTATTGAAGCCATGATCGAGTTGAGCGGGCATTTGCCGGAATGTGGGCTGTACTACGGCACAACCGAGTTTATGGACGATGAAGGCCGGCCCGTGGACCTGCGCGTCCATCCGCCGCTGGAGACGCCGTGGCGCAAAGTGGAAATTGCGGACACACTCCGGACGACGCCGTTTCCATTTCCGGGCCACATCTTCCGAGTTGACTACGCTCGCGCGCTGGGCGGGTTCCGGGAAAGCTCCCAATTCTGCGGCGATTGGGAGATGTGGACTAATTTGACTGCCCGGTACGGAGCGGCCCAAACGAAGGTCGTCGTGGCGCGTAACCGCTCGCACACCAGCCCCGAGCGCGGCTGCACGCGGATTGATATGAACGGGCGGCTGCGGCCCCTGGTCTTTGTGCAGCAGAAACGGGTTCTCCGGCTGCTGCGTGAGGCAGGTGGCGCGGCCAGGTTCAACCGCGCCGAGTTCCTGAAGGAGGCACCGATGTCGGTGGATTACCTCATCAAGCATGGGGCGCGCCTGCCGCGGCGGATACTCCGCTATAACGTGGGCTTGCTCTTGAGATCCCCGCCTCCCAGCGCGCAGTATTCCATTTTTCAAGCTCTCGCCCGAGCCCTCGGCGTGCCGTTTGTCCGAGCCGCCTCCCGCGCTGGCGGTCGGTTTGTGAAGTAGCCAGTCGGACGAAGGTGGGGACGTTTCGCCGAAACGGCCAGACGCCTCAGTGAGGCGTCTCTACCGATGGCCTCGGGAGGCTTGGACGTCGAGCCACTCCCCCAGGTCCCTGAACGCAACAAGGAGCACTGCCTCCATGAGAGCAAGCACGGAGGGGGCGAGCGAATTGCCAGGTTTCCCGCCGGAACCCGTCTGCGCGCCGGTCCGCTGCTTCGAGAGCAGGTAGCTCTGCTGCCAGATGAACCGGGAATTGCGGGTACGGATGGAGATGCGGCTGAACCCCGCCCGCTCCAGGAGGGCACACATGGACTGGGGCGAGAATAGGTGCAGGTGCCGCGGCGGCTCCAGCCCGCGCCAACTCTGTTTGAACACGCCGCGCCCCAGGCTGGAGGCGTTCGGAGTCCACACGATCAGCTTGCCGCCGGGCTTGAGGATGCGAGCGCACTCGGTCAGCGTTTGAAGGGGATCGGGCAGGTGCTCTACCACGTGGCTCATGGTGATCGCGTCGAAGGTTGCGTCCGGAAATCCCTGCCGTTCGAGCGAGCCGCACCGAACTGCCAGCCCCCGTGCGGCGGCGGCGGCCGCTGCCGCCGGATCAAAGTCAACGCCTTCGGCGCGCCAACCCAGGTCGCGCATGGTGGAAAGCCACATCCCCGAACCGCAGCCCAAATCCAGCAAGCGGCCTCCAGGAACCGCGTGCAAGCACCGGACCTCCAGGTCCACCTGGATACGGCGCGGCGGAAGCAGATAGAGGAGTTCTCCCATGCTTAAAGCTCCCGTCTTCGTCCCGCCGGTCCCATACCCGTAATGGGCCGCCAGATACGCGTTCTTGATCCGGCGGTAGGCTTTTCGCAGCACACCCACGTTTTCCCTCTGGCTGGGGGCTGGCTCGACCGGGTCGTCATGCGTGTAATAAGCGCCGTAGGCTTTGCCAATCTCCGAGGCCAGGGGCATGGGATCGAGCCAGATCAATCGGCATTCCCGGTTGGCACATCTCTTGAAATTCCAAGAGCCGAGGGCGCCAAAAAGGCGGTCCTGCTGCGCCAAGTACACGTACTCGCCAGCGCTGCCGCAAAGCGGGCAGCTCGGACAGGGCGCAGTTCCAATTTCCTCTGCCGGTCTGGTGCTCATGAAAGGTTAGCAGGTTTTGCTTTCGGCCAGCACCTCCCGGTAGATTTCCAGGTGCCGTTTGGCAATGACCTCAGGGTGGTACCGGGCGCGCATGACCTCGGCCGCGCCGAGAGCGCGCGGAAAGCCGCTACGAATCCATTCCGCTATGGCTGAAGTTAGCCCACGCCAATCGTCCACGGCGAAGAGTTCCGCCCCCGGCACCCCGCCCGCGATGTCGGCAATGCCCCCGACGCGCGCGCCGAAGAACTTCAGATCACGTGCCAGCGCCTCGGCAACCACAAGGCCAAAGGATTCTTCCATCGGGAAATGGATCATTGCGGCCGCGTCGTCGAATGTTTTGACCAATTCGCCCGCTAGCTTCAATCCCAGGCAGCGGACAATGCCTTCTCGTTCCAGCGGTTTTATTCGTTCGAGAAGGGCGGCCGCGTAGGGATGGTCGGCGCGAAAGTCACCGACGAACTGGAGTTCAAGGCTCAGGCCCTTGCGACGAAGATCGCTCACGACGTCCAGGAGTTCGAGTTGGCGTTTACGAGGGCCGGGATGACCGACGTTCAACAAGGTGCACCGCGCCGGCCGCCGCGACTCGAACGGCGGCAGGAAGAACTGCTCGCGAATGGCATTAGGCACCCTCCAAACCCTCCTCGCCCGGGGTTTGACCAAACGTTCAGTGTACTGCGAGTTGCAGAAGACTCCCGCGGTCCGCTTCAGCGCGAAGTTTTCGAGTCTCGCGGCGAGCCAGCCGTAAGTGCCCACGCGCGCCCGGAAAAGACGCGCCAACTCGGCCATGTTGCCGTGAATGGTGATGACATTCGGAAAGCCCGAGAATACAGCGCTCAGTGCGCAGTCGCGTTCCGTTCCCTGCCCATGAACGATCTGCGGCTGGATTGCCCTGAGCTTCCTGCGCACGGCCCGAACGCAGCCCTGGTAACCCGTCCGCAACCATCCCCACTTCGGCACGCAGAGGCTGTGGAAGAAAATGTTGGGCGCCAGTTTGTCCGGAGACCTCATTTGCCGCTGGGTACAGGAGAGGACGTGGACTTCAACGTCCGGCAGGCCGGAGAACCCTTCCAAGAGGGCTTGCGGGGCCGTGCCGAAGTCCGGCGCGGTCCGGCTGTAGTCCTTCAGAAGTTCGCGGCTGTCGCCGGTGAGCAGGGCGATTTTCATCGTCGTGGGACTACCGGTTCAAGCGTGCGCTGTATTCCGCGAGCAAGCGGTCGCCGTAATCCTGCCAAGTATTGCGGATGGCCCCCTTTTGACGGGCGGCCTCGCCCATGCGGCGGCAGGTCGGTGGATGCAAGGCGAGTCTCGTCATGGCCTCTGCGGTCCGCGCTGGATCACGCGCCGGCACGATAAAACCCTCCACCCCGTCCTCGACCAGAGTTGTCGCCCCACTTTCGTGAGTGGCCACAATCGGCAGGCCAGCTGCCATGGCCTCGATGATGACCCGCGCCAAGCCCTCCTCCACAGACACCAGCACGAACGCGGTGCAAGTCTGAAACAGCCTCGCCAGCTCGGCGTGGCTCACACTGGCGTAATGCTGGAAGCATCCTTCCCATCTAGGCCGCTCCATACGGAAATCGGCGCGGTAGTTGCCCACGCAGACAAGCTCGGCCGTCGGCACCTCTTGCTTCAGCCGCTCGAACGCACGGAAAAGGTACTGATGGCCTTTGCGCAAGCAAATCGTGCCCACACAGATGAACCGCGGGGCGGCGGGAGTCGGAGGCGTGATTCCAAAAATGCTGGTGTCAACACCGAAAGGGTTAATGAAACACTTGGCCGCCGGCACGCCATTCGCCACCATCGAGTCGCGCACAAAGGTAGAGGGGCATAGAACCACATCGGCGCGCTCCAGTTCGCGGCGCATGCGGGCCCAATGCCTCCGCGGAACAGGAATCTTGTCGCCAGGACACCACCGGTCACACTCCTCCTGCCAGAGCTTGGCAAAGCTTGCCGGATGACTGTTCGGGCAATCGACCACTCTCAATGCCCCGATCCTCTCGGCTCGATCGAACGGTTCCGTCGCGTAAGCCGTCGTCGCCTGCACAACATTGCAGGCGGGAAACCGCTGGGTCTTGAACCAGGCTTTCCAAATCGGAAGAAACGCATGGAAGGCACGCTCGATGGTAAGCAAGGACGTCCAAAGGTAGAAAGGCATCATCGCTAGGTGAAAGGGCCAGCAGCGACGAAATCTCTCCTCCGGCAAGCACAAACTGTTCCTTCCTGAAACCCAGAGCCCAGCCAAGGCACCCCGGTTCTCTAATGCCCGGGCGGTCTGGTGCAAATGAGCTCCCCCGCAGGTCGTCAGCAAGACCCTGGGCTTGATTTGGGTTTCAGTTCGGCAGCCAATGTTTACAAGCTCACTCATCGAGCAACAGTTTCCCGTGGCCGGGAAGAAGATCTAAGTGGCTTTGCGTGCCACCGCTCGCAGCCGGTAGGCGAAAACGTTCGGCCAAAGGTCCTGGAGGAATCGCAGGTGCAGTGGGCCAGGGAAGTGATCCCGTGCGAACTGGCTGATCAGGCCGAAATGCCCCGCCGCGAGGAAAATGTCCCAGACTGAGCCATTATCAAAGCTCCCGATGCTGATATTGACAAAGCCCGCATCACGCAACAGGCGCCGGAACATTAACTTGCTGAAATACCGGATGTGGACTCCATTATACCGATTCTTGTTCTTATCCTCAGGTTCCGAAGGAACCTGAGCTCGGAGCAACGCCAACAAACGCCAGGCGTGATAGCCAAAATTCGGCACGGTCGCCACCAGCACGCCCCCAGGCTTCAATACTCGGTGAATCTCTCGGGCAGATTGCAGGGGATCAAACAGGTGTTCCAGCACTTCAATGCAGCTCGCCCCATCAAAGGCGCCGTCTGCTGAATCCACGGTGCCCGTATTTGCGTCAATCTGCAAGCTTTGGTAGCCCTTGCGTTTCGCGTCGGCCAGTGCCACTGTTGCGACGTCAGCGGCCACATAGGAGCCAACTGCACCCGCCAACCGGCGCTGGTACCCCCACCCCAGGCCGCAACCATAATCCAGCACGCGTTCCTTCCCCAGAAGTGGGCCGTGCACTCGGCGAAACAGCTTGTCATCCCACTCCCACGCGGGATTGCCATGCGCGCCCCCGGTCCAATACCGGTCGTAAAACTGAATGTTCATTCCACAGAGCATGATGAGCCCATCTGCACGCGCAAGCAGATTTCGCAGGATGCATAGAATTAGCTTGCCAGTGATCCGGGTTTGTATGAAGTACCCTCTAAATGATTTGTAGAAGAATCAGATTTGCCTCGTGAGGCCTCCGCCTGAGAAAGCGGCCTCCTTGTCCGGGCTACTCGAGCATGATAGTGGGAAGTAGCCTTTCCGAATGGCACGTGGGCACTTTGTTCTTTCATCCCTCAAAGCCTGATCCTATCTACCGATGAGCGTGAGCTATAACGTGGTAAAACTGCTGCTATGGGCGAGGAACCTCGGGGCCTCCTACGAACGGACACTGACCTTGGGGCACCAGGGTTTGGCGTGCTCGCCCCGTCAGTTAAAACGGGCAGTCCATGATTTCGGATTTGCCATCAGCCAGGAACAGATTAACCGCTGCTTCCAAAGGCCTCCCTGTACAGATGCCTTTGCGGATGAGTTCCTGCGATTCCTCGGGGCCAAGGAAGTCGTCTCGGTGGACCACAGCGACTTCGAAGGAGCCACGCGATTGCACGACCTCAACAACCCCTTTCCTGAAAGCGACCAAGCCAGTTTCAGCTTCGTCTTGGACGGAGGAACCCTCGAGCACATCTTCAACTACCCAGCAGCACTGCGGCATTGCCTTGAATTGGTTCGGCCCGGTGGTCACTTTCTCACTATCGCACCGGTCAGTAACCACATGGGCCACGGCTTCTATCAACCTAGCCCGGAGCTGTTCTTTCGGGTTTTCAGCAGGGAAAATGGATTTGCCTTGCGCAAGATTGTCCTCCACGAACCGCACGAGCCTAAAACCGCGTTCTTTGAGGTCAGCGACCCCGCTGTGACCGGTCTGCGCACCCAGCTTATCTCCTCCAGGTGCTGGGACCTCGGCGTGCTGGCGCGGCGGACGGCCTTGGTGCCGACACTTGCCCGCGCGCCACAGCAAAGCGACTATGCTGCCGCCTGGGGACACCACCAAGAGGCAGCAGTGTGGCCCAGTCCCGCTCAGGTCGGTTTGCTTTGGCGCCTTCGAAAGGCCTTGAACCCTTACTGGCCCGCTTGGCTTCGGAGCTGGAAGGGGAAGTACCTGTATTCCTGGCGTTACGGATCGCCTACGCTGAGGAATCGCCGGCATTTCCGCCGGGTGCCCGCTAAGGAGATGTTTACGGAGCGAGCGAAATAACCCCAGGACTGATTGCTCCTCCGCGCGGTCCCCACGGCGGCTGATCACCCGGTTAAGGACCTTCCAGTTGAGACTACTTGCGGCCGAGAATGTCTCGCAGGATCAGGGCTTCATCCCGCACGTCCTTCGTCCTGATTCCGAGCAGAAAGGCGACCAGCATGACTACGGCCACGCAGACGCCCACATTCGCGGTGGCCGTTAACACTGAATTCAATGGCAGGAAAATGTGCATGGCGGTGCCCACAGCGGTCACCCCCAGAGCCAGGAGCCAATTCCTCACCGAGAGCCGCCACCAGGAAATGTGCATTTGCCGACAGGTGTACCAACCGAGCCCCATGAGACCGATGGACTGAGCGACGACCCCCGCCAAGGCAATGCCGAAGAGCGAACCCATCTTCACTGCCAGCAGGGACAAGCCCAGGTTCAGCAAAGCCATCAACGCAGTAATGATACCCCCTACGCGCATTCCGCCCTCACAGCAACGCGGCGCCAGGTCAAACCCCACCTGCCCGGCGCAGATCACGGCAAGGTTGGCGGCAAAGGCCGCCTGCCAGGAAAGCGGGGCGTGGAAGTTCTTCCCCAGCCAGAATTGGATGAACCACTCGTTAGCTGCCAGGTAAGCCAGCGCTCCCGCGCACCCCAGCAAGGTTTGAAACTGGTTCAGCCGCCCGGCTTCGCGGATGGCGCGGCGCTGTGTCTCCGGGTCCGGAGACGTGAGCCATTGCGTTATCTTCGGCAGACTCACGGCGCCGGCGCTCACGGAAACGAACAGGGTCAACTCGCAGAGGCGGCCGTTGTAGCGGTAGGTTGGCACCAGGTCGGGGCTGAAGCCCGCAGCAATGAGCAGCCCGCTGGTGGTGCTGATAATCCCGGCCGCCACCGAGTAGAGATAGACCCAAAAGCTTTTCGCCGCCAGGGACGGAAACTGCCGCCATTGCATGGTGATGGGTCGAACGGTGCCCAGCGCCGGATGGGAAAGGCGGATCCACCACCAGTTCAGGGCGTGCGTGAGAACGGCAGCCGCCACATAGGGGATATACTGCACCCAGAGGGGCAGGCCGTGCCTCGCCAGCAGCCAGTGGAACATAGACCCCAGTTGCAACAGTACGAAACCCGGGATCACGGGCCAGAGTATGTTCCCGCAGCCGTAGTTCAGGTTCATGATGTAGCTGTTCAGAATCACCATGCCGACGGCCAGCGCTCCGATCACGTAGAGCCCCGGCAACGGGCCGGTGGTCGGCACGGTAGCGAACTTCTGGGAGCGTAAAAGACCCGGGGACACAACGAGAAACACGACCACTGCCGCCAGCAGCACCAGCCCGAAGAACCCCCGCGCCGCCGCCAGGAAACTCCGCAATTCCTTCTCCTTGCCCTGCCCCAGGAGTCGGCTGGTTTGGATGTTCACCATGCCACCCATGCCCAAGTCGCCTAATCCGCCCAGGCTGGCAATGCCCTGGAAGTTCAGGAATAACCCATTGAGCGCCGCCCCCATCGCCCTGAGCAGCAGCCGAGCCCAAAGCAGGGAACAGAGCGCGGTCAGGACACGGCACCCGGTCTGCAGGAAGAAAGCCAAGCGGGTAGAGTTGCGATGAGCAAGCAGCCAGGCGGAGAAGCGACCGGGCATGGCCGCTGGCCTAACCTGACTAACGCAAGAGGACATCCCTGAGAGGCTAAGGGAGGGCCGACTGCGGCGCGAAACAAAAGTAGGTCCGAGACGGCCCCGGTGGAACCCGGACAGCAATTTCCGCGCCGGTCGAGCACGAAGCGAAGTATGCCTTTGCGCAACACAAGGGTCTTGGTAGGCTAGGCCGATGGGTCTATCGGCAGCCCCCCTCACGACGCCTGACTGGCTATGAAGGTCCTTTTCTATCAACTGAAGCCCTTCTCGCTCACGCATGGCGGTCTGCAGACCCAAATCCTTCAGACCCACGATGCGCTGGGGAAGCTGGGCATCCAAGTTGACTTCCTCCGCTGGTGGGATGCGGACCAGACGGGCGACGTGCTGCATTTCTTCGGCCGTATGCCGACGCCGCTGCTGCGGCAGGCGCAGCAAAAAGGGATGAAGGTTGTCCTGGCGGATTTGTTGACCGAGCAGGGCTCGCGGCCAGGCTGGCACCGGAAGCTCCAACAGGTGGCCGCGCGTGCGATGACGCTCGCTCTCCCCAGAGCCTTCACCGCCTTATACAACTGGGATGCCTATCGCCTGGCGGACGCCTGCGTGGCGCTGACCGCCTGGGAGGCGCGTCTGATGGCAGACCTGTTCGGCGCCTTGCCCGAAAAGACACACGTGATCCCTAACGGAGTCGAAGATGTCTTCCTGAACTCACAGCCGGCCCAGCGCGGCCCCTGGCTCGTATGCACCGCGACCATCACCGAGCGCAAGCGCGTCCTGGAACTCGCGCAGGCGGCCGTGCGGGTGGAAACGCCGCTCTGGATCATCGGCAAGCCCTATTCGGAAAAGGACCCTTATGCTGAACGGTTCCTTCAGTTGGCGCGGGAACATCCTGCGATCATCCGGTACGAAGGGCCGATTGGCGACCGGGCGAGGCTCGCAGAAATCTATCGCGCAGCGCGCGGCTTTGTGCTGTTGAGCGCGATGGAAAGCCTGAGCCTGTCAGCCCTCGAGGCTGCCGCGTGCGAATGTCCTATTTTGCTGAGCCGGTTGCCCTGGGCCACGACCGTTTTCGGCGGGAGCGCCTGCTACTGCCCCATCGCCACTTCGCCAGCCGTCACCGGCAGTTTCCTGCGGCGGTTCTACGACGTCGCGCCGGCCCTGAAACCGCCACCCCGGCCTCTCACCTGGCTGCAGGTGGGCCAACAACTCAAGCGCCTGTATGAGACGCTGCTCAGCACTTCCTCGTAGAACTTCAAGCGCTGCCGTGCGATTGCCTCCGCTTGGGAACATTTTCCTCGGTCCAGGTCAACAAGCAGTGGTTCGTTAGATGCGTTTGCCCCGGCAAGGGCGTCGAGTTCAACTTCCCGCCCTGCCCCATAACGCCTCATTTTTTCCTTCCACCCTGGGCCCTTCGAGGCGTAAAATCCGAGCCAGGACAAAGCTAAGCACCGAAGTGAATAGTTAATCCAACAGGAGACATTATGAAGTATTTGAACCAATCGCTCATAGTAATCGCGGCGGTGGCCGCTGTCGGTACAACCTGCGCCCGAGCGCAGGACTGGCCGCAGTGGCGCGGAGCCAACCGCGATGCCAAGGCCAATGGGTTTGCCGCCCCGAAAGAATGGCCTAAGGAACTGACCCAGAAGTGGAGCACGCCCGTCGGCGCGGGCGATTCCAGCCCCGCGCTCGTCGCCAACAAGCTCTATGTCTTCTCCCGCGAAGGCGGTGACGAAGTGACCCGCTGCCTGGATGCGTCCACGGGCAAGCAAATCTGGCAGGACAAGTATGAGGTGCCGGCTATCTCGGGGCCTGCGGCGGCCCTGCACAGCGGCCCGCGCAGTTCCCCCACCGTCGCCGACGGCAAGGTGATCACGCTCGGCGTCAGCGGCACACTTTCCTGCCTGGATGCCGCGACCGGCAAGAAGCTCTGGCGCAAAGACGACTTCTCCGGCTCCTGGCCCAGGTTCTACACGGCTTCCTCCCCCATTGTCACGGGGGACGTGTGCATCGCCCAACTCGGCAGCGAGAGTGACGGTGGGATCATCGCCTGTGACCTTGCTACCGGCGACCAGAAATGGAAATGGACCGGGGATGGCACGGCCTACGCCTCGCCGGTGCTGATGAGCGTCGGGGGCACTAAGATGATTGTGACATTGACCGCGAAGAAGATCGTCGGCGTTGCCGTGGCGGACGGCAAGCTTCTGTGGGAGGAACCGTTCGCCGGCCAGCGGATGGCTTATAATGCGGCCACGCCCATCGTGGACGGCCAGACGGTCATTTACGCCGGGTCGGGCCGCGGCACCAAGGCAGTGAAAATCGAGAAGACCGGCGACGGCTTCGCGGCCAAGGAGCTTTGGAGCAATCCGGACAATGGAGTTCAGTTCGACACGCCCGTGCTCAAGGATGGCCGGATTTACGGCGTCTCACAGAACGGCACGCTCTTCTGCCTGGACGCCAGGGACGGCAAGACGCTTTGGACCACCACGTTGGGCGGGCGTGGGTTCGCCTCCGTCGTGGATGCCGGCTCAGTGCTCCTGGTGCTGACTCCGCAAGGAGACCTGGTCGCCTTCGAACCGAGTGACAAGGAATACAAGAAGCTGGCCAGCTACAAGGTCGGCAGCGACACCTATGCTTACCCGATCGCCGCGGGCAAAGGGCTGTACGCGAAAGACAAGGAGGCCGTGACGTTTTGGGCTGTCGAGTAACTGCGGCATTGCAACCTTTACAGGCATCAGATTCCTGGCTAACTTTTGAGCATGACGACAGACTGTCTAGGCCAATCGGATGTCAAGGAACTGGCTGAGTCCACGTTAGCTACATTCGACCACGAGGTGGCTGCACTGCCTCACGAACTCACCATGCCATTCAACCAGGCGGCGATGCGGCTGGAGGCGGAACTCCTGACTATTTACAAGTTTGTGGTCAGAATCGTGCGCCGGGAAGATGACTTGGGCGAGGTCGCCGGATGGTGGGGAACGATGGTTTCCCAATGCGATGGATTTGCCAAGCGGCTCCACGCTCTTGCGGTGGCGCATCCTTCGTGCGGGGCGGGGTTTTTCTATGACCGTGTGCTCGACTTGAGGAACAAATGCCTACGCCTCCAGGAGATGCATTCGTAGAGGCAGTCCCCCAGGAGAGAATCGCTGTTTTGGCGCGGCTCTATGATCGGTTCGCGCACGCCCTTGATCCGTTCTCAGAGGACCGCGACAAAGCGGAACAGGTATTCGCCCAGGAAGTGGCCGATCTTTATGATCGCTTACAGCCGCCTAAGCCGGATTTCCATGTGTTCAGGAAGGGCGTGATCCTGAGGTGTCGCCGCCATCTACGCGCTTCCGACAAGCCAGCCTCGATCTGAGCGGTTAGGCCGCCATCCGTCCCAAGCGCCCGTTGTGATAGTCCTCGATCGCCTGCGTGATCTCGGTCTTGCTGTTCATGACGAGCGGGCCGTGGGCTGCCACAGGCTCGTCAATCGAGGCTCTCGAAGCTGAAGATAGCTCTTACAGGGAACCCGTCGCCCACCCAGTGAGAGAAGGGCCCTCGCTCGATGCTGACAATTCTCTTCATGGCGTCCAACTAACCGGCAATATAGCGCACACCGGAAAGAATATCTCAACGTGTATTTCAGGTTATCTTCTGGCTTCTTCCAGCGCCGGACAGCCTAAAGGCCGGACTCCAAGCGCAGCCGTTCCCTCAGACCTTAATCGGTTTGACGCGCTGGCCCGCGTGGATTCGGCTGCCCGGGTAAAGAATGACTTCCTCGCCCTCCTTCAGCCCTTCGAGGATCTGCGTCTCGGTGCCGCTGGAACGGCCAACCTTCACGGGGCGGAGCTCGGCACGGCCATCCGCCACCACGAAGGCCGACCACTCGTCACCCCGGCGGAACAAGGCACCCGCGGGCACCTTCAGGGCCTGGTCGGTTTGCCAGACGACGATGCGCGCCTCGACGCGGAAGCTGTCCCCGACATTGCGGCGCTGATCGGGCGGCGTAAGCAGGTCGGCTACCACGTTCACACGCTGCTCCTCCACGCCCAGCGCGGAGACCTTCGTGAAGGCGGCGGGCTCGACCAACCGGACGCGGGCTTGGAGGTCGGGCGCGCCGGGAGCGCCCCATTGTTCCAGTTCGACTGGCGTGCCAGGCGAGATGGCGGCGCCGTCGCGTGAGAGGACTTCGATGACGACCTCCAGGTCGGCTGGGTCCCCAAGCTCCAGCAACGGCGTGCCGAGGGTCACGACACGAGCGTTCTCTTCGAACACACGCAGCACACGGCCACTGACGGGAGCCTTCACCTCGGTGGGGGCGCGGACGGCGTTGGTACCCCCATCGCTCGAACTGAACTCAGCCAGTTCGGCTTCGGCCTGACGCAGGGCGCTTTGGCTGGCGACCTCCTCCTTGGCGGCGGAAGCCTCGCGCATCTGGGCGGCCTCAAGCTCCTGGATGGAGACGGTCTTCTCCTGATAGAGCTTCTCGAAGCGACGCAGCTCACTGGCGGTGAAGGTGTGCGTGGCGCGGGATTTCTCGAGGTTGGCGGCGGCGGTGTCGCGGCTCGCTTCAGCCAGCGCCCGTGCCCGCGCGTCGAGCATTGCCGGTGAGAGCGGATCAATGACGGCCAGGACGGTCTGCCCGGCCTGGACCTCGGCGCCGGCTTTGAAAGGGATGCGCCGGAGCTGGCCGGTAACGGGGGCGGAGATCATATAGCGCAGCTTGATGCGCGTTTTGCCTTCCTCATTGACGGTCGCGCGCAAGATGCCGCGGATGACGCGGGCGGTCTCGACGGGCACCGGCTGCGGCCAAAGCCCGGCGACGATCAGCGCGACCAGCACGATGGCCCCAGCGTAGGGCAGCCAGCGGCGGGTGTGGCGATTGGGTGTTCTGGTCATTCGGGTGCCTTCAGGACGCCAATGAGGTTAAGGTGGCTGAGTTTGAGCAGGACTACCAGCGCAGAAAGTCCCGAAGCTATTGTGACCACCATCACCGCGAAGGCGTAGTTGCTGGCGGTCAGGACGAGCGGCAGCCGGACGGTTTCGGTATTCACCTCGCGCAGGATGCCCGTCGCAAATCCGGTGCCCAGCAGCAGTCCGAGCGGCACCGCGATCAGCGCCAGGATGACCAACTCCGTCACCAGCACCGTGCCGACCTCCCGGCGCGAGAAGCCGATCACCCGCAGCGTCGCCAGCTCGCGCGCCCGTTCCGCCAGCGAGATGCGGGCATTGTTATACACAACGCCAAAGGCGACGACCGTCGCGAAGACCAGGTAGATCATCTGGATCAGGCCGATGCTGGCGGCGGTCGTCTGGCGGAAATTCTCGCGCAGCGACTCCTTGATGGCCACCCAGCTCACGCGCGGGATGCCCTTCAGGGCGCGCAGGAACTCGCTGCGGTGGGCTTCGTCAATTGTGAAGCTCGCGCCGGAGATCACGTCTCCTTCCTCCAGCAGCCGGTTCAGGGCGCGGATGTCCATGTAAGCTGCCACGCCGGAGAAATCTTCCGCCAGGCCGACCAGCCGCACCGTGCGCACAGGCCGCTTGCCTTCGAGGACCTCCACCTGCAGCTCATCACCCACGCGCGCGCCGAGAACTTCCGCCAGCTTGGCCGAGACGACCAGGCCCTCCGGCGGCAGCGACATTTCATGCGAGGACCCGTCAATGATCCGGTTGAGCAAGGGCTTTCCCGGAAAGCCCTGGATGCCCAATTGCCGGCGCCGCGGGCCGTAGCCGAGGCGCACAAAAGCCGAGCGGAACGGTTCGACCATCCGGACGCCTGGCAGTTGGCGGAACAGATGGCCGACCTTGTCGCTGTCCGGCTCCACCAGGCCGATACTGAGGTCCTGCCGCTGAACGGTGTCCCACTGGAAGTCCATCACCTCCGCCACGCCGTCGCGAAAGGCATTGGGCACGATCAGGATGCCGGTCGCCAGAGCCAGCCCTGCAACGGTGAAGATGGCCTGGACGGGCTTGCGCTCCAGGTTGCGCACGGCGATGCGAAAGGTATGGGAAAGGAAGCGTGCGATCCCAGTGCGCTCGACCAGCGCCGGGCGGTAGTTGGCCGGCGGCTCGGGGCGCATCGCCTCGGCAGGCGGAAGCCGGGCTGCCCGCCGCACCGAGCTGAAGACGCCCGCCGTCGCCGCCCCCGCGCTGACCAGAAACGCCAGGGGAAAGGCCGCGTGATCCAGGCGGAAGGCCAGCTCGGGGAAACGGAAGAAGCGATGATACATCCCGACCAACTGATGGCCCAGAAAGACGCCGCCGCACCCGCCCAGGACGGTGGCAGCCGCCACCATGACGAGGGCGAACTTCAAATAGTGCGCCACGATCTGGCGGTTGGAGAAGCCGAACGCCTTAAGGATGGCAATCTGCTCCCGCTGCAAGGCCAGCAAACGCGACAGCACGGCATTGGTCATGAACGCCGCGACGCCAAGAAACACGACGGGGAAACCGATGGACAGGATGTGCAGCACCCGGATCTCGTCCGATACGCGAATGTGGGACGGATGGTCCGCCCGCCCATACGCGCCGCGCCCGCCGTAGGTTGTAAGCAGGCGGTCGAGCGCGGCGATCACCGGCCGCTCAGATGCGCCGGGGGCGAGCGTCAGGGCCAGCGAGTTGAAGGCGCCGTCCAGGTCGAAGGCTGAGGCCAGCTCCTTGTAGGGCATCCAGAAGATGCCATAGGTGCGGTTGTCCGGCAGCGCTGCGCCGGGGCGCGATTCAAAGATGTATTCCGGCGAGAGCACAATGCCTGCGATGCGCAACTCCTGCCGTTTGCCGTTGAGCAGCATCGCTATGGTGTCGCCCGGTCGCAGGTGGTTGGCGTCGGCAAACGCCTCGCCCACGAGCACCTCGCCACGGACACCTGGAGTGAGCCACCGCCCTGCGCGCAGGAAGAGGCGGTTGAGTTCCGGCGGAGCGTAGTCCGGCAGCGACCGGACGTTGCCGCTGGCCGGCTCGTCGAGGCTGGGAATGTCGAGGGTCACCTGCTCCGAAATGCCCACCTGGACGGCGGCCACGCCGGGGATTTCCGCCACGCGGGCGGCGATGGCGTTCGGCGCGCGCTTCAGGAGGTCGAACACGTCCGCGAAGCGATTGGCCTCATAGTACTCCTGGCGCGTGGATTCCAGCGAGTAAATGAGGCTGCGCGTCATGATCATCATGGCCAGGCCACAGCCCATCACAAGCGAGACGGCGACGGCTTGGCCGGTCATGCGGCGCAGATCGCGCCAGAGCTTGCGGTTGAGGAGCGAGATCATCACCAATTCAGGCTGCTGGCCGGCGCGCGGCGTGCATTGGCGCGAACATCATGCACGCGTCCGTCCGAGAGATGAATGACGCGGTCCGCCATGTCCGCCATGACAGCGTTGTGGGTGATGATAACCGTCAACGTGCCTAGTTCCTGATTAGCCCGCTGGATGGCCTCCAGGACGACAATGCCCGTGTGCACATCCAGCGCGCCGGTGGGCTCGTCGCAGAGCAATACCTCGGGCCGCTTGGCGATCGCCCGCGCGATGGCCACGCGCTGCTGCTCGCCGCCGGAAAGCTGCGCCGGGAAATGGTCTAGCCGAGCACTCAGGTTGACCAGGCCGAGGGCGGTTTCCGGCGGCATCGGGTCGGCGGCGATCTCGGTGATCAGCCCCACGTTCTCCCGCGCGGTGAGGCTGGGGATCAGATTGTAGAACTGGAAGACGAAGCCCACCCGTTCGCGCCGGAACTGCGTAAGCTGGTCTTCGTTAGCAGAGGCGAGATTCAGGTCGCGGTAGGACAGTTCGCCCGCGGTGGGCACATCGAGTCCGCCCAGGTTGTTGAGCAGCGTGGTCTTGCCGCTGCCCGAAGGCCCCAGCAGCACGACTAGCTCGCCTTCGAACAGATCGAGGTCAACCCCGGCCAGTGCGCGGACTTCGGCGGCGCCCATGCCATAGACCTTGGTCAGCCCGCGCACGCGGAAAACCTGCCGGCGCGTGGTAGATGGAGGAGAGGAGCCCGATTCAGCCACAGACTTGAATCAGATAGTCCCTGGAGCCGGTAGTGTCAATCGCTTGGAATCCTGAAAGGATTGCGCTGGCGCATCTGGACATGACCACCGCTGCAGCCGAGCAAAGGAACCGGAACGCCGGATTCATCCGGCAGGGCTTCCCGGCGCGAGGCCCTGCCGGATGAATCCGGCCTTCCGGTGGTGGTGCCCAGATGCGCCCGGATTGTGCCATTCGCCACTGCCACGCCGTCGCCACGGAGTGATCGGAAAGCGCACCCTCGTTGGCTAAGACGTCCGTAGAGCCAGGGTGGCGCAAATCTCCTTCTGGCGCTTATCAAAGGTGAGAAAGACCCCGGCCCCCAGCGTCCACGCTGCGGCCAGATGCCAGAGATCGAAGGAGGTATGGCGCGTATTCCATCCGTGCGTCTCCCCAAGCGAGCGGGCCATCCCCGTCATAAAGGAAGCTGACCAGGAAGCTGGTGTCGCAATACACAATCATTCCCGGGCCTCAATGATGATCCGCGCCAGATTGGTCCGCGCGGGCTTTCCCGGATTGGGGATGTCCTGCAACAACTGGTCAAGGCCCTTCAGGATGCTCTTTTGCTTCACGTCCACCCGCTTCAGCTCGAACACCTTGCCGCCCTGCTTTTGGACGATGATGGACTCGCCGGGCATCAAACGCTCTTCCGGTGTGCCTCGCCGGAGTTCCCGCCCGGTAATGGTCTTCTGCGCATGCGTGCTCATGTCTGACAAGGTAGGGCAGACAAGTGCGTGTTGCCATGGCGTTCCGGGGGGCGGATACGATGTTCATACAGCCGACGCCTGCGGGGACTCAGCCCACTGCTGCCCTCATCCTTCAGCCCCTCAGCCTTTAGCCTTTCTTGAGCTTCCAGCCGGCCCAGGAGCGACGAACGCAGAGCGCCGGGAGCAATCCCCAAGGGGCGCCATGTTACAAATGCGCTATAGGGCAGAGTCCGCCTCTGGCAGTGCCCATGAGCGGCCACTCACCTCCCTGCCATCTGCCATCTGCCATCCGTTACGTGGGCCGACTCCCGCAGGCATAACCCTCTGGAAATAGGGGCTTTCTGGGAAAGGGCTTGTTCGGCCCAGCATGCCCCGCCGAAGCAAGCCAAGCCGCAAAAAGCTCTTGCAGGCGGTCTTTCAGGCGGCGGGCGCCCCAAAGGTATCAATAGTGAGAACTGATACGCATCTCCGCCGCAGCGAAACTCCCAGGGTCGCGGCGACCGTTGCGGCTTGAAGTGGTTGTCCGCGTTCTGCTAGCGTGCGGCCGACATGCACGAGACCGAAACAGACTTTCCTGCCGCCGCCGTCACATCAACGAACCGGCGGACAGTGGGTGGCGCTTTTCCCTCCGTTATGACCAGACGTGAACTTCTTCGCTATGCCTCGCTGGGCGCCCTCGGGCTGCTGTGCTCGTCGGACCTGGCGGAGGGAGCAGACTGGATGCAGGAGCAGCTCCAGCAGTTCGACGGGCAAGACGTGTTTACGCGCATCGTCACTGAGGCTTACGCCGAGCACTGGAACCAACTGCCTATTGGCGAGCTGATGGGCAAGATCGCCATGGAGCTGAAAGGCACGCCCTACGTTGGGTTCACCCTCGAACGCTCCAAGGACGCGGAGTATTGCGTGGTCAACTTGAAGGGCCTGGATTGCGTCACGTTCTTCGAGGACTGTCTCTGCCTGGCCCGCATGATCAAGCGGGGGAAGCGCTCTCCTGCGGATCTCATCGCCGAGGTGCAGACCACGCGCTATCGCGGCGGCAAGATGGGCGACTTCACCGCCCGCCTTCACTACACCACGGATTGGTTTGTGGACAACGAAGCCAAAGGCGTGATCAAGATACTGACTCCTTCCCTGCCCGGCGCGCAGCCCTTCACCCAGAAGGTCGGCATCATGTCGCAGAAGCCTGAGAACTACCGCCAGCTCGCCGCTCATCCCGAGTTCGTCGCGCAGATTCGAGCTATCGAGGACACGATCAATTCCCGCTCGCTGATGTACCTGCCGATGGACAAGCTGGCGGGCGCCGAACACCTCCTTCAGACCGGCGACATCGTGGGAGTGGCCACGACGGAGAGAGGCATTGATATTGCCCACACGGGGCTATGTATCAAGGACGAGCAAGGCGTTGTGCACTTCATGGACGCTTCGTCGTCGCGGCGCAACATGAAAGTCACCCTTGAGCCCGACATCAGCACCTGCCTGAATTGGTCCTCCAAGTTGACCGGCGTGATGTTTGCCAGGCCGTTGGAGGTCAGGGTGGCGGTTAATGCGCCGAACCAGCAGCACTGAGCCGTAACCATGCAGACAAGAACAGAAGGGAACGAAAGAAACAAGTAGCGGAATGCAGGAACACGCCCTGCCACATTTTATGAGCCAAGGACAGCTCAAAGCCGCGGTGTGTTTGGGTCTTCGGTTTGAATCTTGTCGGGGCGGACGGGATCGGGTAATTTGGCGCCATGACTGCGGCCACATCCGAAATCCCTATCCAGCCAATCTCCGAACTGGTCGCCGATCCTGAGTTCCCGAACAGCGCGGTAGGGAAGGGGGTTGATATCGAGGGCTACACTGGGGTGATCATGGAGGTCGTGAACCACTCGATCAAGGTGCGCTCTCCCGAGGGCAACACGGTAAGTTACAACTTCAACACCCTGCGCAAGCTGTATGGCCCCCGCACTGTGCCGGCAGAATTACCCGCCGAGCCGGCGCCCCCCACCCCACCGGTTCCCAAGCCTCAACCAAAACGCAACGTTGTCCTCGAGCCCGACTTCAACTCTCCCCTGGTCCCGATTGAATCGCTGGCTCAGCGGGCCGGATTTCCGCGCTGCACCCTGGGCGTGTTTGTTGATCTCCACGGCTTTAGCGGGGTAGTGGTCGAAGTGGTTGGCCACTCGTTGAAAGTCCGTTCGCGCGAAGGCGCTACTCACAGCTACAATGCCGAACGATTGCGGAAGATCTACGGCTCGCGGTGACTTTCGGTCTTCAGCCTCAGAGCACATCCCGTGATGCCGACCGGCGGCAAAGCGGGCTCCCGGCTCAGCGGGCGTAGTTTCCCATTGCCGCGGCGAGCGGCGTAGCCGAACCTCCGCGCGATGTTCGAGCTGCTCAAGACCGACGCGAGTTCCAAAGCGCGCCTGGGCCGGTTGACCACGGCACACGGTGTCGTGGAGACGCCGGTCTTCATGTCCGTTGGCACGCAGGGCAGCGTGAAGGCGATTGACCCGCGCGAGCTGCGCGAGATGGGCACGCAGATCATCCTGGGCAACACCTATCACCTCAACATCCGCCCCGGGCTGGACATCATCCGCGCCGCGGGCGGGCTCCACCGCTTCATCAATTGGCCGGGGCCGATCCTGACCGACAGCGGGGGCTTCCAGGTGTTCAGCCTGGCCACCATCCGCAAGATCCAGGCGCACGGCGTCGAGTTCCGCTCGCACCTGGACGGCTCGCTGCTCTTCCTCGGGCCCAAGGAAGCCATGGCCATCCAGAGCACGCTCGGGTCGGACATCGCCATGGCGTTCGACGATTGCCCGCCGCACACCAGCACGCCGCGCGAGCTGCGCGCCGCGGTGGAGCGCACGCTGCGCTGGGCGGCTGAATGCCGCGAACAGCCGCGCGCCCCCGGCCAGTTGGTCTTCGGCATCGCGCAAGGCGGCACCAACGCGGCGCTGCGCGAGGAGTGCGCGAAGGCGCTGGTGGCGCTGAAATTCGACGGCTACGCCATCGGCGGTGTGAGCGTGGGCGAGCCGGAGCCGGAGATGATGCGGGCCGTCGAGATGACCGAGCCCTTGCTGCCGGCCAACCAGCCGCGTTACGCGATGGGCCTGGGCACGCCGGCGCAAATGGTGGAGCTGGTCGCGCGGGGCGTGGACATGTTCGACTGCGTGCTGCCGACGCGGGTGGCGCGCAACGGCACCGCCTTCACGCGCAAGGGCAGCATCAGCATCAAGGCCGGCGCCTGCAAGGCGGACTTCCGGCCCATCGAGGAGGACTGCGATTGCTTCGCCTGCCGGCATTTCACGCGGGCGTATTTGCGGCACCTCCTCAACGTGGGGGAGATTCTCGGCCTGCGCATGCTGAGCGTGCATAACACGCTTATGTATCTGCGGACGATGGCAGAGATGCGCGCGGCGATTGCGGCGGGCACGTTCGCCGAGTTCCGCCGCAAGTTCGTGGCGAACTACGTGCCGACGAAGAAAGTCCTGCTGGCCCGCGCCGCCGAAGCGGAGCGGTAAGCGTCGAAGTCTTCTTCGCCTTCTCGAAGGCTTCCACGATCGCGGGCAGCCTGCCCGCCGGGGCGTAGGTCGCCACACGGTCCTCACCATTTACCTTGCGCTTGACCGTGCGCTCGCAAGGGGGCAGTGAAGAAACTCCATTCTGACCCAGCATGGGAATTGCAGGCCGCCCGCGCGCCCGTCGGCCAGCTCCCGCAACCCGCCAACCTCGTCGCCCCCGGCGGCGAACTCGAAGGCACCGCGGACCTCTCCTGGGACGCCCTCCGCCGCGGCGTTCAAACCTACATCGCCCAGCAAGCCCTCTCGCCCAGCGGACCCTGGACGCAATGCTACGTCGGCAAAGCCTCGAGCTGCACCGTCACCGGCCTGACCAGCGGCACCCAATACTGGTTCCAGGTGCGCGCCATCAGCGCCGGGGTTAAGCCATTCTCACCGGTTCGGGGGTTGTGGTGAACAAGGTGGGGCTGGGCTTGGGTTGGCCCGGCCCCCGCCGCATCGGCATTCGGAACACGGCTGCCGGCGGGAGACAGAAACCTTTACTCTCCTCTTGACGGTTGCCGCCCATGTCGCGCAACCTCAGCCACGATCATAACGAAACCCGGAATGAGTTCCAGGCTTCTCGGTTATTATCCGGCTATCATGGAATTCTTTCCATGTGAAACAGTTCGCTAGGCGAGAAGGAATGGAGATCAAAATGAAAGAGCTCGTGAAGTGCATTGAAAGTCTGCGCGTTCAACTGGACCGGCACCGCAAGGATGGACTCAAAGAGTATCCAACCCGCACTATCTTCATTGACCCGCTTCTCGCTGCTCTTGGCTGGGATGTGCGTGACCCGGACGAGGTCGAGCTTGAACATCCCACGGTGGACGGCAAGTCGGTGGACTACGCAATGAAGGTGAACCGAAAGGTCGCCCTGCATCTTGAAGCCAAGCAACTCGGCGACTCACTTGATGACGTCAAGTCGATCACTCAGGTCGTCGGCTATGCAGCCAACGACGGGATAGAGTGGTGCGTGCTGACCAACGGAATCCGATACAAGGTCTATAAGGCTTCGGAAAAGGCGAGCGCGCCCGACAAACTCCTGTTTGAGGTCAGCATCGATCCTAAGGACACCGCCGGGTTGACAGTCGAGGAAGTGGCCAGACAATTCAGCCGACTCTCCCGCGAGTCCATCGCCAAAGGATTATTGGACCAATTGGGAACCGAAATCTTCACAACCGGAAAAGTCCGGAAAACACTGGATCGCCTATTCGCCGAGGCACCGGCTTCATTCATTCGCCTGATCCGGAAGACAATGGGCGATGCCTCGGTGACACCATCACAAATCGAAGAGGCACTCCGGCGCATATGGGACACCGGCAAGCAAACTCCTCCGGTGCCGTCACAGGCTACGGACTCCCAGAAGCGGAAGCGGCCGGGTTCGGAGCGTCCGGCTGCTGAGTATTCGGAAACGCACCATACCGAAGGCAAACCGAACGAGGTTGTTGAGATGTATCGAGGTTTGGACAAGTTCTGTCAGGATCTAGCCCCCGCCAAGGTGACCCGCTCCTACAAATCCAAATATGTCAGTTGGTCTTTGGACAAGGCGATATTCTGCTGCGCACACTTGCAGCAAGGTGGGCTTCGGGTCTGGGTGAAAACCGACCGTAAGACACTCGACCCCTCACTTTCGTTCGCCAGAGACGTATCCAAGATCGGACACTGGGGTGTCGGTGACGTCGAACTTGCGGTGAACAGTCTGGATCGCCTTCACGACGCAGAGGCATTCGTCCGGAAATCCTTTGAAAACGCCACCCAGAAGTAAGGCAAAGAAAATGGCGAACAAGTGGCTGGACCGAATGACGGGGGGCGCGTTTAGGTTCCAAATCCGACGCCGCTGGGCCGATCTTCGTCATTTGTCGTCTTTGCGTTAAGCGCAGCCCACGCTGGCCTGCTCGCCGGTTGTTGCGGTGGTGCAGGCATGGGCCGTTTCGCGGGCTTGTGCGGGCGGGCGGGTGGGGGAGGAAAGGCTAAATGCTAAAGGCTGAAGGCTGAAAGTGGAAATGGGCCGGCCGATAACTCACCGAAGTGGTTGAGGGTTGAGAGAACATCTGGTCTGGGCCGTGTCCAATCCGCCTACCCCGGACCAGGTGCAGTCGCTTGCGGACAGGCTGGAGGAACTGGTCAACACCTTGAATGCCTGAGCGGGTAAGGCAGGGCTTGCAGTCCCCTGCGAGCCCTGCCAACACGGGACCCCTTCGCGCTCAGAGCAAAGCGACAGGATATTGTCTTACGAGAGAGTCGGATGAGGCGAGCGTCAGACTGTGAGCTTGCGCCTGACAGACCAACATGCGGTCGAACGGATCGCGATGGAGCATCGGTAATCCGCCCAACCGGGCAACGGCAGCTTCATCCAACGCCAGCGGCGCGATGAGATGCTTTTCGCGCTGCAGCGGGACAAACTGCGCGGGCGATTGCGGCAACGGCAGTTTCCCGAGGCTGTGTTTGAGGGAGATTTCCCAGAACGAAACGGCGCTCAAGAAAACCTGATTCTGCGGGTCGCGCACCGCGGAGGCGAGAGCCGGGGAGAGTTTGGAATCGCCAGCCACGAGCCAGAGGAATTCGCAGCTATCCAACAGAATCCTCATTTGCCCTCAAACGTCTGCAACACGTCCTCCGGCAGTGGGGCGTTGAAGTCATCCGGCACAGTGAACTGGCCCTTTGCCAAACCGATGGGACGCGGCTGGGAAAGTGGCGGCGGATTCAGAATGGTGAGCAGGCCGGACGCTTCCTCCGGCAAGATTTCCGCGCCTTTCGGCGAAACCCGCCCGTGGTCAATTTCCACTTCAACGGTCAGATAACTCATGGCACGAAATTACGCTTTGAGGTGGATGTCCGCAAGCAGGGAGTGGCGACATCGGATTCTGCGTGAGCGGGCGCGCGGCGGCGGCTTTGGCGCCTTTGAAATTGCTTCGTCACTGCTTCCGGTCAGTCGAGGGCGGCGGCACTTCCTCTTTCAGGGCAAGGGTGGCTTCGCCAGCGGCTTTGGGCGGCAGGCAACCTGCGGCGAGGAAGAGGCGGGCTGCTTCCTGAATGTCGGCGCTGACCGATGCGCGCGGAAGCGTCGTCAGGACCGCCAGTCGGTGCTGGACTTGTTCTGAGTCCCCCCGCACGGCTTCGATCACGACTTCCTGGGAGGCCAGGCAGGCAAAGCTCGCGCGCCGCCGCCGCCACCAGTCTCGCGTCACTTGCTGGTTCGCCGCTCTGACCAAATCACGGCTCGGATCGGCCGGAACGTCGCGATCACCGAAACAAGTCCGGCCTCGACGAGGTCCTGCACCACGGCCTCGATGTTCTTGTAAGCGGCGGGAGCCTCCTCATAGAGCAAGTTCCGCTCTCCGCAAATGACCCAGCCGCCCAGCGGGGCCTGACTCCAATGGCGCTTAGATAAGGCGTAAAACGTTCAGCGATAGTCACTTGCAGAGAGGCATCGAGTTCCGGCCCTGGGTCAGCCTTCCCCGGCCCAGCAGCCTGATGCCCAATCTGAAACCTCTCCGCTCCTTTCGGCGCCCCAGACTCGCAACATTCCATCCCCACAGCACTTGGGCGCCCCATCCGCCCCGGCACCGCACCGGAGCCTCACCGTATGCTCGCCGTATGCACACCGTAGATAACAATGTTATCTAGCGTGAGGCTACGGTGTGCATACGGCGAGGGTAGGGTGTGGCCACGGTGAGAGCCCGGAGGCTTCTGCCTGTAGCAGCCGAGACCAGTAGCGGAAGGCTAAAATGCTCCTTTTCTCACCTCGATCAACTGCGGCCCATCGAGGATGCGCGGTAAGTACGTGCTGCGCCCGGCCCATGTGGTCGTCAACGATTTGCCCCAAGCCCAACCCAACGACACCAATCATTCAAGCCCTTTTAACCCGCACATTTCGCACCCAAGGTAGGGCCCGCAGTCCTCTGCGCGCCGGCGTGGCTGCGGCGCGCAGGGGACTGCGCGCCCTACCTTGCACCCTGTCAGCCCTTCAAGTTCAGCGTGACATATGCGGGTTAGGGACTGCCCGTGGCTGAAGCAGACACCTTCCTTACCCGAGAGTGGCTGCTGACCGGACCTTGAGCCCCAGCGATTCCCTCAGCCAGCGGAACACGGCCCGCAGGCCCGCGTCCCGCACGCCGACCAGGGCGTAGGAAGAGACGAGCGCCTCTTCATGACCACGGTAACGCGGCGGCAGGAGCAGCGCCGGGATGACCCCCTGGCCTTCGAGCCGGATGATCTGCGAATAGAACATGCCGCGGCCGATGGCGTATTGGCCTTGCGGCAACGTCAGCGTGCGCGGGGGCATCACCAGCCAGGGGCGGTAACGCAGGACGAGGCCGCCCTTTTCGTCGCGGCGCAGCGTGCCATAGGTGCGGGCAGGGACCTTGTTGATCTTGCGGGCAAGGAACATGCGGTTCGCCGCCGTGTCGGGCGTAAAGCGCTTGCGTCGCAGCGTCATGAAATCCCAGATGAACGCCAGCCCGAAATGCGACAGCCGGAACGACCATCCCGCGATGAAGTAGGCGATACCGATGATCACCAACGCCCACACCGCGCCCAGCCACGGATTCGCGAAGGCAGTCGCTGCGACCGTCAGCAGCAACAGGCCGCGAAATCCTTTAAGCGCGGCGTCCACGGCGCCGAACGGGCTGAGCAGGATGAGCACGTTGATGGAGTTCGACGCCAGGAAAACGATGAAAAAGGCGAGCATCGCTACCGGCACCAGCAAGGCATTGCCCAGCCAGGAGAGGTCAATCGCCGCCAGGAAACCGTTCGCCCCCGTCAGACCGGCACCCGGCTGGGACTGGGCGGTTGGAAATACCGTGATGACCAGTGGCACGAAGGCGCCAGTGGCGATCAGTCCGCTGACCTTGTGCCCGAGAGCATCAGCCACATCCAGCGGCTTCTTCAGGAGCGGGGGAGCCACAATGCCGAGCGTGTCTTTGAGAAGGCACGCGGCCACCAGCACCAGCGCCGGAATCCAAAACCACGGCTGCGCAAACCAGGGCAGCCGCGCGCGCTGTTGCGGCGTTTGGGCGTGAAAGTACTTCCAGACACCGACTGCGCTGGCACCCAGCAGCGGAGAAATCGCGACGCCGGTGATCTCGGAAATGGCATGAGCCAACTCGGTGCCCGGAGCCGGTGCGTCGGCGGACGGGGATGGTTGCGCGAGCGTCGCTGCCCAGGCTGCAGATGGTTGCCAGCAAGCTGAGGCCAGCACGAGCAAGACGCCGAATACGACACACCGCTTCATGCCGCAAAGCCTCCGCCCTTTTCTCTCTCCTGTAAAGCTGCGGTTTGGTTCGCGGCTCCGGCGCACCTACTTCCGGTAAGCGAAGATCATTCCCTCGTTGTTCATGGTGAACGTGTCACCTTCGACGGTGCCGGTGGTGGTGCCAGCCCCTTCCCAACGCATGGTGAGTTTTGAGTTTTCACGAGTGTAAGTGGCCTTGACCACGCGGTTGACGTCGCCGCCTGGTGGCACTGAGAATACCGACTTGCTGCTGCAAGTGCCATCGGTATTTATGATGAAGGTGCCCGACTTAACGGCCACCGTGTGCCCTTCGTGCTGCACGGTGCAAGGCACCTTGTTCCCGTCAACGCTCACCAAGGCGTAGGTGCCGGTCGGATTAATGTCCGCGGCGACCCTCGCCTCGTGCTTGCACCCGGCACAGAGCGTGACCAGGAGCATGGGCAATAGGTAGAAAGGCCGCCGCGTGGTTCGTCGTTCGTAACTTATATGGTTTAGTGTTTGAATCATGGCGCGATTCTAGCCTCCGGCCGGCAAACCCGTTAATTGATTCTTCTGCCGCCAATATCAAAAGAATCAATACACGGCGTCAGGATTGGATGGGCATGCCGGCCAAAAGCCGCTTGCGCCTGCCCGGGTCAGGCTTAACCTGTGTTTGTGTCCTGGTTCACCGACCGCCATTTCTTCCTGCTGGCCGTAGTGGTTTACGGACTGAGCATGGTCCATTCAGTCTTCCTCTGGCGAAAAGGCTTTCGCCGGCACGACCACGTCACTTACCTCCTGCTGTTGCTCGGCTTTGGCCTGCACACTGCCGCGATGCTCCTGCGCGGCTTCTCCCTCAACCACTGCCCGGTGACCAACCTCTACGAGGCCACCATCTTTGTGATGTGGACCGTGGTGGCGGTTTATCTGCTGCTGGGCCTGTGGTCGCGGCTGCGGTTTCTGGGAGCGTTTGCTTCACCGGGACTCTTCGCCTTGGGCGTCTTTGCCTTAATGCCCAGCCTCGATGCGACGCACAGCGCCCGGCCGGAGCTTTCGGTCGCCTGGACCAGTGTTCACGCGGCGCTGATGTCCCTGTCCTACGGCGCCTTTGGGCTCAGCTCCGTGGCAGCCGTGATGTATCTGACCCAGGAGCGCAACCTCAAATTCCACAAGCTCCAGGCTATCTTCTCCCTCCTGCCGCCGATCCAGCGCCTCGAAGCCGCCGCCAGCCGGCTGCTCCTGGCCGGCTTCATTCTCCTGACGATTGGGCTGGCCACGGGCGTGGTTGACCTGACCCAGATCAACAACCCGCAAACCTACCGGGGCGACCCCAAGATCGTGTGGTCCGTCGTGGTCTGGCTGCTCTACCTGGGCCTCGTGGTGATGCGGTGGATGTTTGCGCAGGGTGGCCGGCGATTTGCCTTGGGGACAATCTACAGCTTTGTCTTCGTGCTGCTCACGTTCTGGGGCACCAATGTCTTGTCCCCGCTGCATAATCCATGACCTCGGTCTCATGCCCTTCGTCGTTATTGGCCTGAGCCACCGCTCGTCGCTGGTCGTGGTGCGCGAGCGCTTTGCCTTTGCCGAGGCACGCATCCCTGGCGCTCTCCAATCGCTCCGGGATTCCGGGGTCGCGGACGAGGCGGTGATCCTTTCCACCTGCAACCGTGTGGAGATCTACGCCGCCACCCCTCTCGACCCGCCCGAAGCGTTCACCGCCCTGCAGCAGTTCCTGGTCTCCTGCCATGATTACCGCGACCCGCTGGCGGATGAGCTATACCGCTTGAGCGAGCCCCAGAGCGTGCACCATCTCTTCAAAGTCGCCTGCGGCCTCGACTCGATGGTCCTTGGCGAGACCGAAATCCTTGGCCAGCTTAAGAAGGCCTACGACCTGGCGCTGAAAGGCGGCCATACCGGCGGCCGGCTCAACAAGGCCTTCCAGCGCGCCTTCAATGTCGCAAAACACGTCCGCACAGAGACCAACATCCAGCGCGGCAGCGTATCCGTCGGCTCGGTCGCCGCGGAGCTGGCGGAGAAGATCTTCAGCCGGCTCAGCGACCGCGACGTGCTAGTCATCGGGGCGGGTGACACCAGCGAGAAGACCGCGCGTGCCCTTCTCTCGCGGGGGGCGCGCAGCATCCTCGTCTCGAACCGTTCGCACGACAAGGCCGTCGCGCTCGCCGCCGAGCTGGGCGGACGCGCTGTGCCGTTTGAGGACTGGTCGGCTGAATTTGGGAACATTGACATCGTTATCAGCAGCACCTCTGCCCCGCACCACATCCTCGACCGCGCCCGGCTGGAGCCACTGATGAAGCTGCGCCGCAACCGCCCCCTGCTCCTGGTGGATATCGCCGTGCCGCGCGACATCGAGCCGGAGGTCAATTTCCTCGAGAACGTCTATCTCTACAACATAGATGACCTCCAGGCCATCGCCGACGACTCTCTCAAACAGCGGCAGGAAGAGGTCGCCCGGTGCGAGCAGATTATCCGCGAAAAAGCTCAAGCCCTGTTAAGTCCTCCCGGCCCGCGGGAAGCGGGCGGAGGTGTGCGGCCGGCTTTTGGGCACGAGTGAGGATTTTCTTGGCTCACGTGGAGACTAGCTCTTAAGCTTTCGCCAGAGCTTGAAGACGAACGAAACGATTTTCATCGCCACGCGCGGCAGCGCACTGGCACTCGCCCAGGCCAAGGCGGTTTTGGCCCGGTGCCGGGCTGCTTTCCCGAAGTTGAGCTTCGAGCTTAAAATCATCAAGACCACCGGCGACAAGCTCCAAACCGCCTCCCTCGCACAGGAAGGCGGCACCCTGCCCAAAGGCCTCTTCACCAAGGAACTCGAAGTGGCGTTGCTCAAACACCGCGCCGATCTGGCCGTTCACAGCTTGAAGGACCTCCCGACTGATTTGCCCGCCGGCCTCACGCTCGGCGCCGTCGGTCAGCGCGCCGACGTGCGGGACGTGCTGATCTATCGCGACGCCGATTATCTGCGCGCTGCGGAGGCGGACAAAGATCCCGCCGAGTGGTCTCCCGGCCAATCGGCGCGGCGCGGCTTCAAACCCAAACTGGCCGTCCAAGACCTGCCGGCTGGCGCCGTAGTCGCCACCAGCAGCACCAGGCGCAAGGCCCAGTTGCTCACGCTCAATCCCGCCCTCAAAGTCCCGGATATCCGTGGCAACGTGGTTACCCGCTTGCAGAAGGTCGCAGATCATCCTGAGATGGATGCAACCGTCCTTGCTTTGGCCGGCATGTCCCGGCTCAACTTCAGCATCAGCCCCGCTGGGTGGCTGCAAGGAGACGCCGTCCCGGACGGCCTGCTCGCCACGATTCTCGACACCGAAGTCATGCTCCCCTGCGTGGGCCAGGGCGCGGTCGGCATCGAGGTCCGGGAGGAGGACGAGCGCATCGCCGCAATTTGCGAGCGCTTGAACCATTTTAACACCCGGCAATGCGTCACCGCGGAGCGCGCGTTCCTGGCGGCGATGGGCGGTGGCTGCCAAAGCCCCGTTGCCGCCTACGCCGAAGTGGTGGGCAGCCACCTCCGAATGCGCGCCCTTTCTTACGCCAACGGCCCGGTTCGCCGTGCCCAAGGCAAGCGTCCCCTCAAGGAAGCGTTCGAACTCGGCCAGCAGCTCGCTGCCGAGTTGAAGGCTTGATTCGTCCGGGTCCCATGCAGGCACTGCCGCCGTCCTGTCCAGAACTTTGGCAAGCAGTTTGTTGGCGGCGATGCGGATAGGGGCGAGAATGCCCCGTTCGGATCGAGGACAGAAGCCCGCCTTGCAACATCGGAAGGAAACAGCGCCCTTACATTTGACTGCGCGAAAAGCTCGTTCCGACCACCATTCCTATCACCGTTCCAATGATTGCCCCGGCCGCGAAATCCGAGAACCAATGAATGGTCATGGAGACGCCGATGCCAACGTAGAGCGCATAGACGATCGCCAAACAGCCCGGCCACCTCTGTTTCGGGAAGAGCGTCAGTAGCGTGACGGCCATGGCGAATGCGATGGTCGTATGCGAGGAAGGCCAACCCCAGAAGACCCCGCCGCGCAGGAAACCAAATCGGAAAACGTGGCTGATATCCGCGTGGGCGCTGTGCGAGGGATGTGCCCGGCCGGTAACCGACTTATATCCAGCAGCGACCAAGGCGCCGATGAGTTCCGACTGCCCGACCGCCCACCCGGCTAGAGAAGTCCGGGCACTTCTGGCGAGGCTGCCGATCGCAAGCAGAATGATCGGTAGCGCAACGGGCAGAAGTCCCCCAATAACGACGGCGGGGAACATGAGTGAACGAAGGGTTGGGTCGCGCGTGGAGGTGAAGAAACGCCAGTCGAGACCGGACGTGACGAGAATAAGAGTGAGCAGGACCGCGACTGTATGCCAAATGATCTTTGGGCCCTTGAAGCAGGCGATGATGCTACGGGGCAGCGTCCAAAAGAACAGTTTCATCCGTTGATTGCAGCATCATGGAGGCGCTACCCAGTCATGAACGGCGGCATGGGGCAGTCGAGCGTGTCGGCAATTGCGCGCAGCAGTTCGGCTTCTGTTTCCTGGATCACGCCGTCCGCGGCCACGGTCAGGGCGCAGGCGTTCAGCACGTTCTTCTTGATCTGCGGCACGGCCTGGGAAAGACGGTTCAGCGCGGCGTCCACCTGTTCGAGTTCGGACGCTTCCTGCGGCACGAGGCTGAGGGGAACCTGGGCGTTTTGGCTCAGCGGCTGTGCGCCCTGCTGGAAGGCGAACTGGATCTTGTCCGGCTCATCCTGGCCAACATAAGCCAGCGCGGAGAGGAGCACCGCGCAATCGGGCACGAGTGGTTTGAGGGCGTAATACTGAGTAAGCGGCTTGCGGGCCTGCACGTAGTGGGGTTCAAGGTGGCGCAGGACGATCTTCTGCAAGACGTACTCGAACAGGTCAATCTCGCCATCGCTCTCGACCAGCTTTTGCACGGCGGCGCGGAACTGCTGGAATTGGCCCGACGACATCTGGCGCAGGCCGGGCAGGGCGAGGTCCACCAGCGGCAGCTTGGCGTGGGTCGCAACGGCCTGCGCCTCGGGCCACAGGCGAATGGTTTCCTGGCAAGTGGCAGGGGAGGTCGCCGCAGTCAGCTCGCCGAGTTGCTTATGGCGCACGGCTTCGTCGTCGCTCAGCAGCAGCGCATAGACCAGGGCGCTCGCGCCGAGGCCGTCGCGGGCAGCGGCTTGCAGGCTCTCGGGGATGGCGCCGCGCAGGTCTTCAGCGTATTGCAGGTGAGAGGTGCTCGGGCTGCCGATGTTCGGGGTGACTGCTTGGGCGGCGATGATGGGCGGCGCGAACCCGGCGGCACTGGCCTGGGCGCGCGGCATGCCCGGCAAGGGCAGGGGAAACGGCATGCGCGGTGGGGCCGGCGAAATTCGCGAGGCTGCTTGCTGGACGCCGGCCGTGTCCACCAGGGGGAACGTGCCATCGAAGCTCGGGTCAATGGCGCGGATGCGGTCGGCCAGGGGCGGGTGGGTGTCCATGAGGTGGAAGAAGGATTCGCCCATGCCATTGCCGAAGAACATGTGGCTGGCTTCCGCGGCGTGGGCGGCCTCGAGTTTCGAGCCGTAGCTTAGGCCGCCGATCTTCTTTAGCGCGCCGGCGAGGCCCGCCGGGTTGCGGGTGAACTGCACAGAGGAGGCATCCGCCAGGAACTCGCGTTGGCGGCTGACGGCAGCCTGGATGAGCCGGCCAAAGACTACGCCAATCCAGCCGATCACTATCAGCGCGAGGCCGATCAGCGGGAGCGGGTTCTTGTCTTTGCTGCTGCGGCTGCGCGTGTATAGAAGCACGCGGCCTATGACGGCCAGGCACAGAATGCCGAAGATGATGCCCATCAGCCGCAGGTTGAGGCGCATGTCGCCGTTCAGGATGTGGCTGAACTCGTGGCCGATCACGCCTTGCAGCTCATCCCGCGTGAGCAGGCGGATGCTGCCCTCGGTGACGGCAACCACCGCGTCGCTCGTCGAGTGACCGGCGGCAAAGGCGTTAATGGCTCGTTCGTCGGGCAATAGATACACCTGCGGCACGGGAATCCCCGCAGCGATGGCCATTTCCTCCACCACGTTGAGCAACTTGCGTTCGTCGGCGTCGCTGGTGTTGGGGTCAACCAGCCGGCCTCCCAGGGAAGTGGCCACGGCGCGACCGCCCTGCGCGAGTTCGAGCGTCTTGAACCCGCTGCCCATGGCGATGACTGCGAGAGTGCCAACCGCTACTCCGAAGAAGAGCTGCGGTTGCCACAGGGCGATGGCCGCCTCGTCACCATAGCCCCGGTGCTGCACCAGACCGGTCCCGGCGAATATAGCCACCGCCGCCGCATAGACCGCCATGATCAGCAGCGACACGCCGCAGACGAAGTAAATCACCAGCAGCTTGGTGTTGCGGTGCGCCTGGGCCTGCCTGTCAAAGAAGTCCATGGCCAATGCGGAATGCCCAACTGCTCGTCAGCAACGGGCGGTTCAGAAGGATACCTTGGGCGCCTCTTTCTCTTCCGGCTTGTCAATGACGAACAGCTCCGCTGGGCCGAAGTTGAAGGACCCGGCAATCATGTTCGTGGGGAAGCTCTCACGCTGCGTGTTGTAGCTCATCACGGAGTCGTTGTAGGCCTGGCGGGCGAAGGCCACCTTGTTCTCCGTCGAAGTCAGCTCTTCCATGAGGCTCATCATCGTGGTGTTCGCCTTCAGGTCGGGATACGCTTCCGACAACGCAAAGAAGCGGCCCAACGTGCCGGCCAGGGCGGTCTCGGCGCCGGATAGCTCCTTCATGGCGGAGGCATCTCCGGGGTTTTGCGCGGCGCGCACGTTGGCGGCGGAAGCGGCATTGCGGGCGGCGACGACGGCCTCGAGGGTGCCGCGCTCGTGCTTGATGTAGCCCTTGGCGGTCTCGACAAGGTTGGGGATGAGGTCGTAGCGGCGCTTAAGCTGCACGTCTATCTGCGCGAAGGAATTCTCGTAGCGATTGCGCAGAGAGACCAGGCGGTTGTAGGCGCTGACGAGCCACATCAGGATGAAGAAGATCGGCACCACCATTACGACCAGCACAATAATCATATATAGCCTTTCGGTTGTTGCCTAACCGTTAGGCCAACCCGCGCGTCCGGGCAATTACAAAGTGCGCAGGGAATTAGACCGGGGCGCGTCTGCACACCATCACCGTCCTGCGCTGTAGCGGCGGGCATCCTGCCTGCCGTAGAGCCGGGCATCTTGCCCGGCGGAATGACCGTTCCACAGGCACGCGGCGCTCCTCCGGGCGGCAGGATGCCGCCCTCTACGGCAGGCAAGATGCCTGCCGCTACCTTGTGGCAGTGTCCAGACGCACCGATTGGATCCAGGCGCGCTCGTTAACCGCAGGCAGGGACGCCTCGCCGGGGCGTCCGGTTTGGGGCGGGAGCAGACGTCTCCGCAAAGCGACCCAGCCTGCGAGCGCGCCGCCCGCGGGTCAGCCGTTCTTCGACGCTCGTCATTTAGCAAAGCCTTGCACTCGCAGCCAGAAGACGCAGTCGGCCGTCCAGGGATGGCGCTTCTCGGGATTCCATTCGCGGGTGCCGAGGCCGAGGCCGTGCGGGCCTTTCTGATAGATATGGAGGTCGAAGGGCACCCCGGCTTTGCGCAGCGCTTCCGCGAACAGAAGGCTGTTTTCCACGGGCACGGTTTTGTCTTCGCCGGTGCTCCAGATGAAGCAGGGAGGCGTATTGGTCGTCACCTGGAGGTCGTTCGACAGGTCGAGGGCCAAGGCTTGGGCAGGGTCTGGCCCGAGCAGGTTCCGCTTGGAGCCCTGGTGCGCAAAAGGCCCCGCCATCGCAATAACCGGGTAGCAGAGAATCCCCAGGTCGGGGCGAGAACTGATGCGATCAATGGGGTCTGCGGCGTTTGCCATTCCGGCGTTGAAGTGAGTAAGCAACGTGGATGCGAGGTGGCCCCCGGCGGAGGAGCCGATGATGCCGATGCGTTTGGGGTCCAGCTTCCACTCGCCGGCGCGGGCGCGGACCGTGCGCACCGCCCGCGCCGCGTCCATCAACATAATGGGGTGGCGATAGCCGGCGGACCCAAGACGATAACGCAGCACAAACCCGGCGATGCCGCTCTCGTTGAGCCAGCGGGCATAGGCTTCGCCCTCGTGGCTGGCCAGGCTGCCGTAGCCTCCGCCCGGGCAGATGACGATGGCCGCGCCGGTCGCCTTGGCGGGCTCGGGGAGATAGGGAGTGAGCGTGGGGATGTCCTTTTCCTGCTGGCCCAGCGCGCCGGGGGCGCCGTCGGGCCAGAGCGGGAAGGAATTGGTGGGCTGAGCTTGCACCGAGGCGACCCAGCTACCGAGGGCGAGCATGAGTATCCGGCTTTTCATTGGGGCAAAAAGATACACGGCCCGCGCCGCTTGACCACGCAAAACCAGATTCATCCAAAAAACCTCGCACGGCCAGTAACAAGGTCATCCTGCGGCGCGTCATAGGCACCGAGAGTTGCTGGGGCGCATCTGGACACTGCCACCAACCTGCGCTGTAGCGGCGGGCATCCGGCCTGCCGCTACATGGTGGAGGTGTCCAGATGCGCACTGGCCACGGCGGTCGCAAGTTCGAGGCTAGATGAATCGGCGGCAGCCTGCCACGCTGTTCTGTCAGCCAGCCAGGTTTTTCATAATGGCTGGAACTGCCCGCGCTCAGGTCCAGCCCATCGGTATATCCCCCACTAATCCCCCAGTAAGCCCCCTCTATACCCCTTGTAAACCCCCTCTATACCCCCTGTATTCTAATAGAGGGGGTATACAGGGGGTTTACAGGGGGAATACAAGGGGTATAGAGGGGGTATAGGTGGGGATATTGCGTGGCCAGCGCGGGCACGGCGATGGGCTGGGCCGCAAAACGTCAGGCTTGGGCTGGCTTCAGCGGGCGTTTGGCCTACTGGGCGAGGATGCGGGCGGAAATGGTTTGGGGCAGGTCGCGCCAGCCGAGCGTGGCCAGATGGACGTTGCTCTGGACGGCGAGTTCGTAGCCCGACAAGCTAGGGGCTAGGGCGTGATAACGCCAAGGTCCAAGGGGCTCTTAGCTTCCTTGGCCGCCTGAAGCGGGCGGGGTGCTCGCGGTGGCCGTTTGGACCGGGAGCCTCGGGCTTGGCTCCGCAGGTCCTCCCAGGAGGAGCTTGATGGCATGAGCGGCCTGCTGTCTTGATTCCGGCGATTGATTCTTGGCCGCCAACTCATTGAGAAACGGCCCCAGGCTTGTGGGCGCACGTGGCGGGTGGCCGTATTTACGGCAGAAATCGAGGTAGAAGCGGGTCCACTTATGGTAGTCCGGGCGCTGGAGCGCTGGGACTTCGGCCCGCTCCAGGCGCCGCTCATAGGCTACCCAGGTTTCTCTGGCAACCTCTTGCATCGGAACGATTTGTGGCTGATACCGCCCGCCTTCGGGCGAGGTGGGTGACGATAGGACAAGTGCTTGGGCCGAGGCAAGCTGGAAACTCGTCAAGATTGGGCTTTACTGGCACAGGTCCGAGGAGTAAAAAGGGTCTTGATGAATGGGAACCTTCATCCGTGGAGCAGGAGGGGGGCGTTTGGATAACACCCCAAAATGGGATGTTATCCAGATCTGTCTAATCACTTGTTGGAGTGCATGACATGGACACGCACGGACTGGCCCCTGTGATGAACAATACGAAGTGGGATGAGCTTCGTTTGGCGATGTATTCACTCGGCCCGCTCCATCCGAAGTGGCGCACGAAGGACATCGAAACTGGGTTTGTGCCGGAATGGGACGGGGAATGGTTCCACCACTTTCGCACCGGGGGCTATGAATCCATCGAGTGGGTGGAAATACGGGTCACATCCGCGGAGCAGGACGAGGCGGTTGCCAACGCCCTGAAGGCCATACACCTCCCAGGCGAGCGGACCGAACATGGTTACCGAGTATTCGGTTACACCCGGCCAGGAAACCCGGTAGATTACATCGCATGAACTCCAACCATCGCGCTGCACTCGACGCCGCGGTCGCGGTCTGTTTGTACATCGGACGCCAGTGGCGCGGCGCGAGTGAGCGCGGGCGTTAGGCGGGTTGCGCGCCATGAAACCAAGAGCGCTAATCCGGGTGGTTGCATACCTGCTGATCTATCTCGGCGTGCCCGTCGTTGCTTCGATGGTGACCAACCAAACGGCGGCCTCTGTGCTTGGCATCGTTTACATCTTCCTTCTCGTCCCCTTCGGGATTCTGCGAATGATCGATTTCTATCGCACCAACGATGGCACGACGGTGCTCAGTCGCATCTTCAATGTTCTGTTTCGCGTGCCCCTGGCGCTGTTCGGCCTTTTGTGCCTTGCTGCGGGCGTTGCGATCATCGGCTGGGTGCTCTATAACGTGCTCATTGCGCGACAGAAAGAATACAGCGGGCCGCGTTTCATTTTCGGATTGGGTGGTTTCGGAGTGGGGGCACCTCTCGTGCTTTATGGCTGGTTCACGCTGCGGTCGGTGTTGCGCCGCAAAGAAGAGATCATACTTAGCCCTGAGGAGCAGGCAGAATTTGAGCAGGAGGAGGATGACGAGGAGCATGCCGCCTAACCAGAGCATTGAGCCAACGGGAGGCAGCCGGTTCTGTCACTCCCCATTCCTGAGTCCGTGGCGGCTGCCTCCCGTGGCTCATGCTCAACGTTCGGCGTGACTTGAGCACCATGAAGCTTGTCGCTCGCATTTTCGTCTGCCTGGCGGTGCTGAATTGTCTCGCGTTCATCATCCATGACGCCCTGATCGGAGGCAGCGCCAGCATTGGCAGGGTGGAAAACGGGGAATACTACGTAGGCAGTCACGGGCACTACACTGAGGTGTCCCGGGCGGCTTTTCGTTCCAGTTGGTGGCACGAAGCGAGTGCTGTGGGAATGTTCCTGATCATCATACCAATCGTGCTAGACATGAATCTTTCCAAACGAAAATGGGGGCTCTTCCGTCAATAGCAATCGCGCCGAACCAGTGGGTGCAGGCGACGCCGGGTTGCGCCTTCTGTTTTTACCTGAGTCAGAGGCCCGGCGCGCCTGACCCAGATCGTTGGCCGTGAGGTTGCCATGAACAATATCCTGGCCTGCGTCTTTGGGCTCTTTGCCCTCTTGCCCTTGGCCCGGGCAGTGTCTGGTTTGAGGTCGGGCGTGGTGGACCTGAAGCTATACCTGCCGCTTGCGAGGAGGTCGGAGAGGCCGGTTCTGTATTGGGTATTCGTCTTGGGCAATCTTGCGGGTTTTGCACTTCTCCTTTTTGCGGCGGCCTTTATGCTGCGGAGAGCGACATGAGCCTTATGGCCAACCAATGAGTGCAGGCGACGCCGGGTTGCGCGTTCCTGTTTGTCCTCGCTCAGGGGACCGGCGCGCCTGACCCAGCTCGTTGGGCTTCGAGGTTTGTATGACACGCGCTAGCATAATTCGCTTGGTTGTTCTCTTTGTAATCCTGGCTTGCACCGCGGGCTGCGACCAGACAACCAAGCACTTGGCTCGCGCGTCGCTCAGCCAGACGGGCTCAGTCACGCTCCACGGTTCTTTGATCCAGTTTACGCTCGCTGAGAACCCAGGTGCGTTTCTTAGCCTCGGCGCCTCGCTTCCACAAACGGCCCGAAGTGCTCTCGCCGTTGGTCTGGCGGTGGGCCTGGCATTTCTGTTGGTGTATCTCGTCCGCACGCTCAGCTTGGGCCGGCTCCGCTTTTTCGGCTTTGCACTAATCTGGGCCGGTGGCGTGAGCAATCTCGTTGACCGGTTTTTTCGGCATGGGCTGGTCACGGACTTCATGGTGTTTCGGGTCGGCCCGATTCATACCGGGGTGTTCAACGTGGCGGACTTCGCCGTCGTGGTTGGCATGGTTTTGCTCGTTGCCTGCTCGCGCGCTAGTCCACACGCGGGTGAGGTTCATTCCTCGGATAAGGAGGCGGGCGGATGAATCAGCCCAACAAAATCACTGGAGCGAATGCGGGCGGGCCATCTCGGTTACCAACTCGGACGCGCTCGGCCGCCCGCATCGCTCAGTTCTGGCGTTAGCGGCGTCATCCCATGGCGATCTACATCCAGATTCAGAAGGCCGACGAGAGTCCGCGTGGTATCACATACGACTTCGGGCCATCAGACCGTTTCATTGGCCAGGTATTCGTTGACCGCACGACGCACCAGGTATCATTGGTGCGCATTGATGACGCGGAGAAGCAGGAGTTTTACCTGTCGCGGGTGCAGCGAGCATTGCAGCGCCACCTCCAGGCGGGAGAGTTTCCTCAAAGCACATGCTACGCGGCCTAATATTTGCGGTGGTTTGGGCCGCTAAAAAGCGCGGTGCAGGCAAGGGCGGGATCGCCGCTCTGTTGCGTGCTGGTCGCGCTTGGCCCGCCCTGCCTGACCGCGAACGTTAGCCTACTCGACGCCATGCCACGATACCGACATCTTTTTGCCACCATGGGCCTCCTTTCATTTCTTTTCGGGGCTTGCAGCAAGCAGCCATCGACCCAGCGCCTTGCCCAAGCCGATCGCATTGTCGCGACAAACATCCAGTTTGCTTCCTCTCTTACGATCACGGGAGACGAGGTTGGGAGAGTTAGCCGGGCCGTAGCCTCCGCGAATCCTGACAGCAACACTTACGGTGGATACTGGGACTGGAACGTCCAATTCTACCAGGGGACAAACTGCGTGGCAGCCATTGACCTGATGGACCGGACGTTTTGGAGCGCGGGCAAGCAGTATACAGACGGCACCGGAGTCCTCGAGGCCTTCTACAAGAGGCTGTCCGAAGAGGCGGAGAGGTTGGAGAAGGCGAAGGGTAGGCAATGAGTTACACCAACGCGAGGGCAAAAGCGCTGCAGGCAAGCGCGGGATTCGTGCTCTGTTCCGTATCGGGTGCGCTTCCCCCGCGCTGCCTGAGCGCCGTCGTTGGGCGCAAACGCTATGACGCGTAAGTGGAAAGTCTTAATCGTCGTCGCCGCGGTGGCGGTCGGGGCCGTTGCAGCCTTAATACTTGCTGGCCCCGCTTTGCAGCGCGCGTTTCTCTACCCCAAGCCGCACGGCCTGCCCCCGGTGGTTTCTCAAAGCGTGGAGCAGCTACTCGCGCATCTGCAATCAGCTTTAGACACCAACCTACCGGTGGTCGCTCAGGTTTTGCAGCCGGGCTTGTCCGAGACCCAGATTTCCGCTCTGGAGGCACAGGGTGGGTTTCGGCTTCCGGGCGATCTGCGGGCCCTTTACCGGTGGCACAATGGCATGGCGACGAATGCTACTCTGGGTCTTCTGCCGGGGCAGCGTTTTCTATCTCTCGAGGAGTGCGTTGGGGAGCGGGTGATGATGCGGCAGCAGACCGGTGCTGCGCCTTCTGCGCAGCGAACCGCGTTTTCGGTGTGGGCCGGCCATCGCAAGAGTTGGGTGCATGTCTTGGACGACGGCGCGGGCGATGGATACTTCTATGACCCAGAGCGCACGGAGGCCGAGGGCGCGTTCTTCTACCACATGGCGGAGAGCGGCTACTACGTTTGGTTTCCATCCTTCCGGAACTTCCTCTCCGGTGTCATCGAGTGTTACGAGTCGCACTGCGTCCGCCTTTCAGCGGATGAAAAGAGCCTGGATGCGGACGCCTCTGGAATGGAGAAGATATGGCAGCATTTAGCGAAGGCCAGCGAGAGCGGTGGCTAGTGACCGCGCCCAACAACGCGCTGCACTGGACCGGGAGCAGCCGGTTCGGTCTGTCCCAATGGGGTCGTCGCTGGCGGCTGCTCCCGGCCAGTTCGCGTTATGTGTAAGGCTAAGCGAAAGGTTCTTGTTGCCGTTGCTGCCTTGGTCCTCATTTCGACCCTGCTGGTCGAATCACATGAGAGGGGCGGGGTCTAACGCTGCCGGGTGGCCGCGGTGAAGATGCTACCCCCGTTTTGGAGTGCAGTTTCACCCCCTGATTCCCACCCCCCGCCATTCCGCAAGCTGGCTGCGGCGCATAAACCCGGCTTCAGCGCGTTGACGGCGGCTGGCGAGCGGTTACAATGAAGGCACTGAACCACTGTATCACTATGTCTGCAACCCAGATTTCCACGAACTTTGAGTCCGTCCTCCACGAAGAACGCGTATTCCGGCCCGCCAAAGCGTTCTCAAAGGACGCGCGGATTAAGTCGCTTGCTGAGTACCGCACGCTCTACCAGGAGTCCGTTGCTGCCCCGGAGAAGTTCTGGGGCAAGCGGGCCAAGGAGGAACTGGTCTGGTTCAAACCCTGGACGAAAGTGCTGAAGTGGGAGGAGCCGTTCGCGAAGTGGTTCGTGGGGGGGCAGCTCAATGTCAGCCATAACTGCCTGGACCGTCATCTCGGCACCGCGACCGCCAACAAGGCCGCGCTGATTTGGGAGGGGGAGCCCGCCGCACCGGGCAAGCCGGGTGAGGAGCGCACCCTTACCTACAAGCAGCTTCACTACGAGGTGTGTCGCTTCGCCAATGTCCTCAAGCGCAACGGCGTCAAGGCCGGCGACCGCGTGCTCATTTACCTGCCTATGGTTCCCGAAGCGGCCATCGCCATGCTCGCCTGCACCCGGATTGGCGCCGTGCATTCGGTCGTGTTCGGCGGCTTCAGCGCGCAATCCGTCGCCGACCGCATCCAGGATTCGCAGGCCAAGCTCGTCATTACGGCGGACGGCGGCTTTCGCCGGGGCGCCGTGGTGCCGCTCAAGCAGAATGTGGACGAGGCGCTCACGCTCAAGGACGCGCAAGGCGAACGGCTGGCCAGGACAATTGAGAAGGTCATCGTGCTCCGGCGCGCGCAAAATGAGGTGCAGTTTCAGGAGGGCCGCGATCTTTGGTGGCATGAGGAACTGGCGCACGTGGACGCGCATTGCCCGGCAGAGAAGATGGACAGCGAGGCGCCGCTCTTCATCCTCTACACGAGCGGTTCGACCGGCAAACCCAAGGGCATCCTGCACACCACCGGCGGCTATTTGCTCTACGCCAAGCTCACGTCCAAATACGTGTTCGACTTGCGCGACGAAGACACCTACTGGTGCACCGCCGACATCGGCTGGGTCACCGGCCACAGTTATGTGGTGTATGGCCCGCTGGCGAACGGCGCGACTAGCCTCATGTATGAGGGCGCGCCTAACTTTCCCGAGCCAGACCGCTTCTGGCGCATCGTGGAGAAATACGGCGTAACCATCCTTTACACAGCGCCTACGGCCATTCGCGCGTTTATGAAGTGGGGCGTCGAGTGGCCGCAGAAGCACGACCTCAGCTCGTTGCGCCTGCTGGGCACGGTGGGCGAGCCGATCAATCCCGAGGCGTGGATTTGGTATAACGAGGTCATCGGCGGCCAGCGCTGCCCCATTGTGGATACGTGGTGGCAGACAGAGACGGGCGGCATTCTCATTAGTCCATTGCCGGGCGCTATTCCCACAAAGCCCGGCTCAGCTACGCTGCCTTTCTTCGGCATCGTGCCCGAGGTGGTGGACGACTACGGCCAGCCGGTGCCGCGCAACTGCGGCGGCAAGCTCGTCATCCGCAAGCCGTGGCCGGGCATGCTGCGCGGCCTGTGGGGCGACCCGCAGCGCTACCAGCAAGTCTATTGGACCGAGGTGGACCACAGCTACTTCACGGGCGATGGCAGCCGGCAGGACAAGGACGGTTACTTCTGGATCGTGGGCCGCATAGACGACGTGCTCAACGTGGCCGGCCATCGCATCGGCACGGCTGAAGTCGAGAGCGCGCTGGTCAGCCACCCGAAGGTCGCCGAGGCGGCGGTCGTGGGGCGGCCGGACGCGATGAAGGGCCAGGCGCTGGTCGCCTTTGTGACGGTGAAGGGGGGAGTTCATGCCGATGGCGCCTTGCGCGAAGAACTGCGCCAGCACGTGGCCAAGGAGATCGGGCCCGTGGCCAAGCCGGATGACATCCGCTTCGCCGAGGCGTTGCCGAAGACGCGCTCGGGCAAGATTATGCGCCGCCTGCTCAAGCAAATCGCCTCCGGCACGGAGATCAAAGGCGATACTACCACGCTGGAGGATCTGGGCGTGCTGGCGACGCTGAGCCATGTCGAAGAATAAAGCGGTCGGCTGCAAGGGATCCGCGCACCGTAGCGGCAGGCATCTTGCCTGCCGTAGAGCCGGGCATCCTGCCCGGCGGAATAGCCCGTCGCGTAGGGGTCACCAATGAAGATTCGAGCACCGCTCCGGGCGGCAGGATGCCGCCCTCTACGGCAGGCAAGATGCCTGCCGCTACATACCGCCACTGACCGGCTGCGGCTTGCGCTCCGGCTGTTGGCCGCTGCTGCTTGACCGCGAAGCCCCGCAATTCCATTCTGTCGCCCGCTATGAATCTGCGCTCCACACTTGGAGCCCTTATCTTGTTTATGCTCGTGACCAGTGGCATCGCTGCCGACTCGGCTTCGCCGAGCAGACCCGACCCCGCGAACCTTGCAACCGTCCGCCAGCTCCTGCGCGAGGCGCCGCTCATTGACGGCCACAACGATCTCCCGTGGCAATATCGCAAGCGCAGTAATGACTTCAGCGCCATTGACCTGACGCATGACACCAGCAAGCTCGATCCGCCGCTCGTCACTGACATTCCGCGCCTGCGCGCCGGCGGGGTCGGGGCGCAGTTCTGGTCCGTGTATGTCGCCACGACTCCCGGCGGCCCGACGCCGGTGGAGGCGGTGCTCCAGCAGATTGACGTGGTCCACCGGATGATCGCGAGCTATCCCGAGACGTTCGAGCTGGCGCTGACCGCCGCCGACGTCGAGCGCATCCATCGCGAGGGTAAGATCGCCTCTCTCATCGGCATGGAGGGCGGCCATTCGATTGATAACTCGCTGGCTGTGTTGCGCATGACCTACGCTCTCGGCGCGCGCTACATGACCCTCACCCACGTCAAGAACACCGATTGGGCGGACGCCGCCGGCGATAAGCCCAAGCATCACGGGCTTACACCGTTCGGCGAGCAGGTCGTGCGCGAGATGAACCGCCTGGGAATGCTGGTGGACCTCTCGCACGTCACCGATGAGACCATGCGCGCTGCGCTGGTGGTCAGCAAGGCGCCGGTGATCTTCTCCCATTCCTCCGCGTATGCGCTGTGCAACTCTCCACGCAACGTGCCCGACGACGTGCTGCGTTTGACCGCCAGCAACGGTGGCGTGGTGATGGTGTGCTTCCTGCCCGGGTACCTCACCGAGCGAGGCCGGGTGGCCATGGCGGCATCGGATCGCGAAAAGGCCCACCTCCACAGGATTTACTCGGATGGGTCGCCGCGATACAAGAAGGCCTTGGCGGCCTGGCGCCGGAAGCATCCCTCGCCGCACGAAGCCAGCCTGAGCGATGTGGCCGACCATATTGACCATGTGCGCAAGATTGCGGGCATAGACCACGTGGGCATCGGCTCGGATTTCGAGGGCTTTACCGGTCCGCCGGAGGGGCTGGAGGATGTGTCCTGCTACCCGGCGCTGCTGGCGGAATTGTTGCGGCGCGGCTATACCGAGGAGGACGTCAAAAAGGTGGCCGGCCTGAACCTGCTGCGCGTCATGCGCGAGGCCGAGAAGGTGTCGGCTGGCTTGAGGGGCGAAAAGCTGTAGCCGCGTTGCTGCCGAGTCAGAACTGCCAGTAGATGAAGTCGCTGGGCCGCGAGAGGTTGAGTATCCCGGCGACCATGAGAGCGGCCAAAAGGAGCGCCCAAAGCAGGTTGGGCTGCCAGGTTAGCAGCCGGCTTAGCCAGCGCGGCGTCGGGGCCAGGTTGACGCGCGGCGGGTCCTGGGCGTATTCCAGCGCCGGTGTGTGCGCGGCCAGCAGTTCGTGGCTGTTCGGGAAGACCCATACCACCACCAGGAACAGCACGCCCATCTTGGTCGCTTCCCTGAGGTTCAGGTTCAACCCCTCAGTGCCAAACGTTAACCCGTGCAGGCCCACCATGCCCTCGAGCACCTTTATCGCAGCGGAGAAGCTCTCCGCGCGGAAGAAAACCCAGCCCACGAGGACCAGCAGGAAAGTCACTACCCGCCCAGCCCAAAGCCCGGCAGCCGAGGGTGTCGGCCTTGGTTGGCCGGCGCCCGCGCGCCAGTCGTGCCAGCGGTGGAAGATTGAAAGATAGAGTCCGTGCAGGCCGCCCCAGGCGACGAATGTCCACCCGGCCCCATGCCACAGCCCGCCCAGCAGCATGGTGATCATCAGGTTGATGTAGCGCCGCGCCGGGCCTTTGCGATTGCCGCCCAGCGGAATGTAGAGGTAGTCCCGCAGGAAGCGTGACAGCGTCATGTGCCAGCGCCGCCAGAAGTCGGCGATGTTGGTGGCCTTGTACGGCGAGTTGAAGTTCAACGGCAGCCGGATGCCGAACAGGCGGCCCAGCCCGATCGCCATGTCCGTGTAGCCCGAGAAGTCGAAGTAGATCTGCATGGTGTAGGCCAGCGCGCCGATCCACGCGACGGCAAAGCCCGGGGCGGTGCCTTTGTGCGCGGCGTTGAAGACCGGGTTGGCGAATGTGGCGAACGGGTCCGCGACCAGCATCTTCTTGCCCAGGCCAATCACGAAGAGCGTGACTCCCACGCCGAAGTCCTCCCACGTCGGGCCCGAGTCCTTGCGCCGGAACTGAGGCATCAGCTCGCTGTGATGCACGATCGGCCCGGCAATCAATTGCGGGAAGAAGGACACGAATAGGCAGAAGTCGCGGAAGCCATATCCCCTGGTGCGTCCCTGGTAGGAGTCAACCAGGTAGGCGATCTTCTGGAAGGTGATGAATGATATGCCCAGAGGCAGAACCAGATGGTTGAACGTCCAGCCCAGGCCGAAGAGGGCATTGGCGTTGTCTATGAAGAAGTTCGCGTATTTGAAGTAGCCCAGGAAGAGGAGGTTCCCGGTGAGCCCCAGCACGAGCAGGACCTTGGCACAGCGGCCCGGCGGGATCTTGCCCAGCCAGGTGCCGATGGTGTAGTTGAACAGCAGCGAGCCGATCAGCAGCGGGACGTTCGACCACTTCCACCAGCCGTAGAAGAAGAATGAGGCCAGCACCAGCCAGTCGAAGGACTGCTTGCGCCAGCCCTGCCGGATAATGAGGAGGTAAACCCCCAGCGTGACCGGCAGAAAGACCAGGATGAAGAGGTAGGAATTAAAGAGCATTGCTCACCCGTGACTACGCGGGGCACAACCATAGATGGACACAGATTGACACAGATTCTCCAAAGCAGGCACGCCGTATCAGAAATCAATGCGGACGGGCCTGCGCGCCCCCGTCATGGGGGACGCACATGGGGTCTGGGTTGGGCCTGCATCAGACAATCTCGCGACGTGGTAGCATGCCACCCGGCGGCCAGCAAGCTCGCAGAAGGCGCTGGCGCTGGATTGGGCGCTAGCCGGCTCTCCACTTGGAAGCCTGATACCACTGGATTTCCCAGCTACTAATCATAACAAGTTGGGCATCCCCGGGTTGTGAGGAAACGATGTCATGCCATGTGGACATAGTGAATGTATGGGTTTGCGCTGTGTTTGGGCCAAAGGGGCAGTCCCGCCGGAGCGGGACTGCCCCGTGATGTCAGGCGGCTCCCGGGCACAACCAGGGGCAGCCGGACCTATGGCCCGGCCTATGCCGAAGCGGGGACGATCGCCCAGAACTGGCGGGGAATGTCCTCCCAGCCGCCCACGTTCTGATTGACCTGCACGAACACCTTCTTGCCAGCCGGCGGGGCGCCGTACTTGGCCGTATAGGCGGCGGTGATGTCAACCGCCCCGTTCTGGGGCGAGTCCAGCGGGCCCAGGTACACTGTGTCGGGCGACACGTTGCGGCCCTGGCTGCACGGCGGGGCGGCCCGCAGCATCGTGCCGTCGGCCGGAGCGTCGGTGGTGGTGAGCTTGAGGCTGACCACGCCGCTGGCATTGGTGATCGTCAGGCCCGTCACCGGCAGCAGCGCAAACGCCGGAGCGGCGGGCGGCACCAGGACCGCCTGTTGGCCGATGTTCAGCAGCGAGCAGTTGATCTTGCTGTACAACTGGAACCCGCTGAGCGGACCGGACCGTCCCAGCCGGGCCTTGGACTGGTGCTGCTTGCCAGCCGTCGTCCACGCGTCGCGTTGCGCCTGGCTGAGCGCGCTCCACTGGGAGGCGACGCTCGCCAGGAAATTGCGCACGCGCATCTGGGCGTCGGTTCGAGGGTTGGAGGGAATGACCAGCGCACGGCTGATTTGGCCGTTGCGGCCACCCTGTGACACGGTCAGGCCTCTTTTGCCCGACTGCGGGATGTCTAGTATCTTCATAGGACTAACTACTTTCTTTTGTTGTGTGTTGTTGTTGAACGGGCGCGCCTGGCCCCCCGGCGGCAATCCGCCGTGGACCGACGAAACTGCGCGCGCCAAAGTGTCTGCAACGTAGGGCAGGCGTCTCGCCTGCCCAGGATCGGCGGGCAGGCGAGACGCCTGCCCTACTTTGTGCGCTCATCCACGCGGGCGAGGCCCGCTTCGAGCGCGTTGGTGCGGACCGCGTGCCGTTCCAGCGCGGCCAGCAACTCGCGGTGATTGGCGTCGAGCTTCTCCAGCAGGGCCAGGTGGTTGGCGTGCATCCGCTCGCGGCTGGCCAGCATCTCGGCGTAGAAGTCGGCGCGGCTCACCGGCTCGGGCTTGGCGGTCCTGGGGCCGATGAGTTTCCTGGCGAGCAGAAGCGCCGAGCCGACTGCGCCGACGATTGCCGCCCAGCCCTCGCCCGAAATGGTGCGCGAAGCGGAGATAGGGGGGTTAAGATTCGTGCTCATACTGGCCATTGGATACTGCTTTCTGGATACCGGGTACGTGAAACGTGATGCGTGTTGCGTGAGGTGTGCTTGGTGACTGATGACTGATCACTGGTCACTCGCCACTAGTCACTGGCCGCTGTTCCCGTGGCCACCGGTGACTGATTACTGATTACTGTTTCCTGGCTGCGCCCCCGGGCTCCCCGTAGTCGCGGCGACCAGCCCGCTCAACTGCCCATGCCGATGCGCCAGGAACCATGCGCCCACACCGAGCGTCACCATGCCCAGGATCAGCAACTCGTTGCCCACCACCATGGTGGGCAAGACGATGAGCGCCACCCCGCCGAGCATCAGCGCCACGCTGGTCGTCACGCTCGCCACAATGACCTTGAGCGGCGGATAGACCAGCGACGCCAGGCCAAAGATGAACAGCCCGACGCCGACCCAGACAATGCCCTTGAGGCTCGACAGCTTGGCTGCCAAATCGCGCGCCGTGTCCTTCTGCGCGGCGCCCAACTCCGTGCGGGCGCGAGTCTCCTCGCGCTCGACCACCGGCATTGGAGCGCTTAGCACATACGTGGTTGAGGGTTGAGAGTTGAGGGTTGAGGGTGGGGCAGCGGGCGACTGGCATTGCTCGACTCGCGTCGCTGCGGGCAGGGTATAGGTCCGCACCTTAATCATCTCCTGGTCCTGCTTGCTCGGCTGGGAAGCATTCTCCCCTTGCACCACGGTCTGCTCGACTACCCCTGCCGGCTTCCGCGTAATCGCGGCCTTTCCCCCCTTGAGGGGTCGTGGCCCGGCACACCCGGTCACCAGCAATGCGAGTGCGAACCCGGCGCACAGGAACCGGGACAGGAACCCGACTGCTGCCGGACGCCGGACAACAGACTCAAGACTCTGGACGCCAGACCTCAGACTCTGGGCTGTGGAGCGTGGGCTGTGGACTGCAGACCGCGGACTATGGACTGCGGACCCAAGACTCTGGACTTTAGACTCCAGACGGCTGGCCTCGCCACTCTCCCACACCACGTCCCGTGGCGCCTCGTATGTAAAGCACCCGGCCGGCCCTCAGAAACCCAATGCTCGGCGCGCCCGCCCCGGCCTGACGGAAGCAGCAGGTGCGCGTACAGGTGCAAGGCAAAGTCCTGCAATACCGGGTCCACCGACCGGGTCAGCCGCGCGTGAAACCGCGTAATCGCCGTGGAGACCGCGTGGACGCACCGCTCCGCCCCGTGCCGGCTCAGCCACTGGCTGGTGCGCAGGAACAAGGTGACCCCTTCCAACTCGCGCAACGCCTCGGCCTTCACCGGCTCGATCTCGTGCCGGTCTTCGAGCACGCGCTCCAGCTCGCGCTGCCGTCGCCACAACGCCCGCACCGCCGACGCGTCCTCCAGCCCCATGCTTCGCTGCTCATGCGCTTCGTCGGGCGCGGCAGGGTGGCTGGAGTTCTCCCTGGCCTTGAGCGCCAGGGCCACCGCGTGCAGCGGCTCGCGCGGCGGGTTCAATAGCAGGTACGCGACATAGCGCGCGCCCAGCTCGTGTTTGAAGAAGGCCGTCCGGCCCTCGAATGTGAGGTGCCAGGACACCGGGTCTCGGCGCAGGGCGAATTGGCGGCCGTTCGGGCGAATACAACGGGTGCTTGCGTGGTTTGTTTCCATTAGAGTTCTCACCCTTATGGCCGGAAGCCTCGACTCCGGTTTCCGGAAGTGTTGACTCCGGTTGACTGATCCACCACGGACGGGCGCAGAAAAGCCCGCTTGGACCCCAGACCCAAGACTTTAGACTTCAGCCTTCAGCCTTTAGCCTTTTGAATCATTCCCAGATTCCCCCCGCCGGCTGGCTGTACATGCACTCCAACCCAATGCTCAGGTGGGTCCGCAGATGCTCGGCGAACGCCCTCTCCTCCGGGCCGCCCTTCCTGAGCTGCTTCATGACGATCCGAATTCCTCGACCGCGCCTCCCCCTTCTCCGGCTGAACGGCCACCTCCAGGTCAAACGCTGAGATCGGCATGTTTGGATGGTGCAGCAAATAATCCACATACCTCGCTCCCTGCGTGTCCGGCAGGTAAAACGGCCGGCCCGCGTCGAAAACCACCTTCCAATCCCTTCCCGTCCACGCGAACACGTAAGCCGAGCCGGCATCGGCGCCCACTGACGACGGCTTATCCCCTGGGGCCGGCTCAGGTCGCGCGCTCCGGACTCGCCGCTCTGTGTCCGGCAATGGCTCCCCCGCAAGAAAGCGTTCCACTGCCGCCAGCTTATACGGTGTTGACTGGGCAAGCATTAACAGCAGCCTGGTTGGCAGGCTCTCCCTTGGCGCCGCCCGCACCTCCCATTCTGGCCGGCCACCGGGTCCTCCACCACCGCCACAGCCGCCGGCAGACCCGCCATCAGAGCGGGGCAGTTTGCCGCCCTCACGCTCCCGCGGCTGACCTGCATTGGCAGCGTGAGAACCCTCGCCTGGCAGCAGCGCAACACTGCAACCCACCTCGTCGAATTCGTCTCCATCCGCATAACCCGCCACAACCCCGCCGGCCAGCAACAGCACGCCAGCGAACTTCAAGGCTGTCCGGGCCAGGGTTCTGGCGCGCCCGGCCCCCGCACCCGCTGCCCCGGGCTCCTTCAGGAATCCAATAATCGCCGCCTGCTCCTCGGCCGTCACTTTCAGGTTTCTGCTTTCTGCTCTCAATTTCTCAGCATTTCAGGGTTTCCGCTTTCAGCTTGTCAGCACCCTTCCACCGATTACCGATTACAGCCTTCCCCCTACCCCCTCCGCCTTCAGGCTTTAGCCTTGGTGAACTGCCCGCAGGAATGAGAGCGCACAATACATGCCATTCGCGCCGCGGCAGCGCCGTCTTTGCGCCAGGGTGAGGCAGGGGATTAGGGTTGAGGGCGGAGAGTTGAGTGCTGAGGGTTCCGGAGGTACAACTGCCGCACTATGTTCAACTTTGAAAAACTGGAAGTGTGGAATGAAGCCATTGCGTTAGCTTAAGCCAGCAAGGCTACGAGCAGGTTTACGCCGCTGCCGAGAAGCAGAGCCGCATGCTCAGCGGACTGCGTCACTCCCTAACTGGGGCGTAGCACGCGCCCTCAACCCTCAACTCTCAACCTCCTTCTCCCTCAACTCTCAACTCTCAACCCTCAACCCCTTCGACGGCCGCAGACTCCAAGAAGCTGCTCCGGCGCCAAACCAAAATAGGTGGCACCTGCCATGCTATTGGTTGCCGTTTCTCTCTTGGCTTTGGATGCGGGGGGATTACTTCCTTGTCACCTTCTGTGAGGCCGTGTTGAGGATGTATTGCCCTCCCTTTTCATTGACGACGGTCAGTTCGTTGGTAGCCGGACCGGTGATCATGTTGGTGATAAAATTGAGCTGAACGTCGGTCTCCTTTAACAGCGACGGGAATTTCAGAGTGGGGTAGATTTTTCGTTTCCACAGCAATTTCTGAGGGTTTGTATTCCATGCCTCAACGATGCCTTCGGTTTCAATCGTGTTGGGCACCCGATATTCGACGCTCCCAATAATGACCGGCTTAATGGTCGGCGGCGCTTTCCGTTTGCCAGCAACGATAGTCCTTGAAAGGGCCACCGCTGCAATAGCGCCTGCGCACACCAGAATGACCGCGCCGACTGCGATAACGACTCCCATCTTCATTTCAACTCAACGAAAAACTCGTAGCTGTCAGCGTTCTTTACAGCCTTGCCTGGATTATTGACTGCAAGCCTACGGCAATCCTCTTTGCCGTAGGCTTTGTCTCCCGTTCCGCCCACGAGGTGCGTAATCTCGTGAATGAGGGTTCCTGCCTTAGAATCCTCTCCGGTCATTGGCGTAGTCTGTGCCCAGAAGTCGTTTCCGAGTCGGATGGTGGACGTGAGAAGAGGATAAGTCAGTCCATAGTAACCGCCCGTGGTAGGCATGACGGTTAGAGGTTTCCACACGGCAGAATCGACCTTATTCCAAACGTCTTTCACGTGGTCTATTCGCCCCTGATCACGTGAGCCAAACCAGCGCACGTAGCGGCCAGAAACAGATGCATAAGTAACCGTGTTCATGTGCTGAACGGCCTCGTCAGCATATTTCCGGGCCTCATCAATGGCTTTATTCACTTCCTGTTGCTGTGCCGACGTAAGTGTTCCGTAGTAAGCGTATCGAGGAACAGGTGTAACTGCACTCATTGCCGCTATGGAAGACAAATCCGCAGAAATGTCCATGAATTCACCAATATCATGCCCGCTCGGATCGGTGTTGTTAACCGGGTCTCCTTCGGCGTAATTGTAAAGATGGAGGGACTTCGGGTCCTCCTGGTCGCCTTCTTCGCTGTCCCGTGTCCAGAACCTGCCGGTATTGGGATTGAAGTATCTGGCGCGGAGGGAGTACATTCCCAAGTCCGGGTCCCACTGCTCGCCGCAGTAGAGGTAAGTGGTCTGGGGGATGCCGTTCGAGGCGATGAGGTTTCCGAAGGCATCGTATGCAAAAGTGTTGGCCACGGACGTGTTGCCTATTAAGCGCGTGTTGCCGTGCCCGTCGTAACCAAAGTAATAGAGCGCGCCGCCGGCCTCACGCTGGCTGATTAAACTCAAGCCCCAGTTGTAAACGCGGCTCAGGCTGGTGGTCCCGCCACTGGCCGTCCATTCCTCCAGCACCTGGGCATAGCCGCTGGGGTTGCGGTCATCCACCACGTAGAGGGTGGCCGTGCCACCGGCAGTCTTGCTGACCCGGATGCCGTCACCGTTGTAGCCCAGAAACACGCTGTTGTTGTAGTTGGTAAGGCGATTCGCGACGTCATAGCAGTATGGGCCTATGGCTGTGGCGGCATTGGTAGTCCAGAGCGTGTTTCCGTTATTGTCGTAAGCCTCAGTAGTCGCCCAGTCGTTTGACCCATTTCCGCCGAGAACTTCCAAAGCTTCCTCCACTTGGCTGCGGCTATCATCCTCTTGCGGCATTTATGAGATGGCTTCTAGGCCATGACGGCCGGCGAAGCGTTGGTGCATCCGTCGTGATCGGTAGCCACAGCCACAAAGGTCCGTCACTGAGAAACGCCCCCTTCTAGCTTTGGTGGCTGCTGTCGTGAAAACAGAACTCGTGACAATCCTTCCGCGTTGATCTTGAGTTGCCAAGTTGTCCTGTCGAGGTCGCTCTGAATCCACCCAACCCAATAGGGCCCCAATCGAGTCTTGATTCTCAAGCCGACACTGTTTGTGCTAACCAAAACGTAGGCCGGGTGCAAATCTCTGAGAACGGGCGGCAACGATCGGTCGTCCCCAGCTATCTTACGCTTGTCACTTGTAATGTTGCTTGCCGCCAGCAGTGCATCGCATCCGTCGGCGACGTCCGCATAGTAGCGCTGGCTGTAAAGTCTGAAGCGGACATAGCTGGGTGATGGGCCGCACGAACTGAGCAAAGCGGTCATTGCACAAAAGATCACCACAATGCATACCCCGATTTTAACAATCGGCCTGCTGAAACATGAATTCATCGTGTATGGGGCAAATAATATATAATACTTGCAATATTAGTCATGATATGGCTTCCAGACCCATATGAAATCCTCCTTAACGACCTCGCCCGATGGAATCGTTGCCAGTCCAGAAGAGGGAAGGTTCCCGTTGTAGCCGTACTCTACAAACGCTCTCGCCTCTCTGGCAGATTCTCCAAAGTCCTGCCACCACACTGCCTTCCAGACGGCCGCTACAGCTTTTGCCGCTGTCAACGAATAGGGAGCCGCCTCAGAGGGACGCCCCATTCCCATAAAGAAGTCATAGCTACGCTTACAGGCTTTACCGTACAGCGCATAATTGACGGCTCCTGCATAGTAAACTTTCTCGTTTACGGCGACAGTACCTTTCCACTGGCCTGACCCGCACATGTAGCCTTTGCCCATATCCAACCTGTTATGGAAGTCGGGATCAACCTCGAACAATTGCTCAATGTCCCACGCGTAAGCACCGTACCCGTAAAGGTAAGCGGCTGCGATGCCGCGCTTAAGCGGGTTCCATAAACGATAGGTTGCGTCCACGTCACTCAGGGTTCTGCGCAGCGCGTCCGTTACATCCGGTCCTCCCGCTGCTTCTAAGTCGCTGAATGGAGGAACCATGTCCTGCAGGTAGAAGTCTGCCTGTATCGCGGCGTCGAAATCGTCCTCCCCGAAGCATCCGCTTGGGTCGCCGCCATTCGCCGGGTTGCCTTGACAGTAGAGGTATTTATGAAGGCTCAGGGGGGCTTCCTGGTCCCCTTCGTAAGTATCCATCGTCCAGAACCGACCGGTGCCGGGTTGGTAATATCTGGCGCGCTGGTAGTACATCCCCAAGTCGGGGTCAAACTGCTCGCCGCAGTAGAGATAAGTGGTCTGGGGGATGCCGTTCGAGGCGATGAGGTTTCCGAAGGCATCGTATGCGAAAGTGTTGGCCACGGACGTGTTGCCGATTAAGCGCGTGTTGCCGTGCCCGTCATAACCAAAGTAATAGAGCGCGCCGCCGGCCTCGCGCTGGCTGATTAAACTCAAGCCCCAGTTGTAAACGCGGCTCAGGTTGGTGGTCCCGCCACTGGCCGTCGATTCCTCCAGCACCTGCGCATAGCCGCTGGGGTTGCGGTCATCCACCAGGTAGAGGGTGGCCGTGCCACCCGCAGTCTTGCTGACCCGGATGCCGTCACCGTTGTAGCCCAGGAACACGCTGTTGTTGTAGTTGGTAAGGCGATTCTCGACGTCATAGTAGTATGGGCCTATGGCTGTGGCAGCATTGGTAGTCCAGAGCGTGTTTCCGTCATTGTCGTAAGCGTCAGTAGTCGCCCAGTCGTTGGCGCTGTATGAGAAATTCTGAGCCGGCAGGCTGTCGAGGCCGGCCGTGCGATTGGTGCGGTTGCCCACCGCGTCCAGACCGTAGCTGTTGGCACCTATGCTGGAGATTGTCTCCTGCCTCAAACGGTAAAGGGCATCATAGCTCCAGGCGTAGGTGCGGGCGGCGCCATAGACGTTCTCGCTCAGGTTCGTGCGGTTGCCGGTTTTGCCAAGCTGGTAATAGAAGCTGGCCAACGTGACTTCCTGGAGATTGACGAGGGTATTCCAGACCAGGTTGGTTAGCCGGTTGAGGTTATCGTACTGACACAGGTTGTACGTCCCATTGGCATAGTGCAGGCTCTGCAAGTTCCCATTGGCGTCGAAGCCGTAGCTGGCGGCCTGGCTGCCGCCCGCCAGCACGTTGGTTATTCGGTTCAAGGGGTCGTAGGAGTACTTGAGGTTGGCCCCGCCGCTCGTGCTGGAGAGGATATTCGTGACGTTCCCGTTGGCATCGTAACCGTAGCTCAGTGCCCTGCTGAACCCGCCGCTCCAGGAGACCAACTTGTTCGTCAGCCGGTCGCGGCTGTCGTAGAGATAAGCCGTCGTGCCGCTGGCATCGGTCATGTTCGTCCGCTGGCCGGTTGGGCTGTAGGCGAAGCTGACCTGGTAGCCGTTGAGGGATGCCCGACTCGTCAGGCGGTTCATGCAGTCGTACTGGTTGGTGATCACCACGCCGTTGAAACTCGTGTAGTTGGTGAGGTTCCCGGCAGGGTCATAGCCGAACGACTCTGTCTGGCCGCCGGGCAGCGTGTGAGCGGTGCGCCGGCCCAACCCGTCCCAGGCAAAGCTGTTCGTCCGATTGAGCGCGTCAACCTGTACCGTCTGGTTGCCCGCCTCGTCGTATTGATATTGCGTCACCATCTGCACGGCAGAGACGCCGAAGGCGTTGGTGACAGCCACCAACCGGCCGGCGCCATCGTAACCGAACCGCGTCACGATGGTGTCCTGGTTGGTCTCCGCCACGCGGCGACCGGTAGCGTCATATCCGGTTTGCGTCTTCGTGCCGTCACAATAATCCACCTCGACGCTCCGGTTCAAGCTGTCAAATACGGTGGTAGTCGTGTGGCCTCGGGCGTCGGTGAAGGTGGTCTGGTTGCCGTTGGCATCGAAGCCGGAACCGTTGGTCATTTGCTGGCTCGTGCCCCAGGCATTGGTCACGGCGATGCGCTCGCCGGCGGCATCGTAACCGAACGCGTTTGTGACGCTGCGAGCGTCCACGCTGAACTGCACGCGGCCCAAGACATCGTAAACGGTGCTGTTGGTCGTATTGTCCGGGTAGACGGTTTGGACCAGTCGGTTGAGCGCGTCATAGACGTACGTCGTGGGCCGGCCCAGCTTGTCCACGCTGTTGGTGCGGTTCCCGCCGGCGTCATACGCGGAGGACTCGCTGAACCCGTCCGGATACGTCGTCTGGGTCAGCCGTCCCTGCTCATCATAAGTATAGCCTGTCACCCGCCCAAGCGGATCAATCGTTTGCGCCTGTTTGCCGATTTCATTATAGAACACGGAGTTGGTGCCGCCGTCGGGATTAATCGTCTGCACGACCCGGTTTTGGCCGTCATAAACGTAGGTCGTGGTTGCGTTTGTCCAGGCAGCCCCCACTTTTCGCCAGACGGTGGAACTGGTCCGGTTGCCGTTGTCGTCGTAGGTGAAGCTGTTGGTGCTGAGGATGCCCGACGCATCCAGAGTGGCCGTGGCGGTGAGGTTGCCGTCGCCGTCGTAAGAATTGGCGGTGATTGTGCCAACCGCATCCTGGGACCAGGCTAACAGGCTCTGGTCGTTATAAACATTGGTGGTAGCGTGCCCCAGCGCGTCAATCGTACCAGTGAGGCTCCCCGTGTTGCCGTCATAGTAGTTGGTTGAGGTATTGCCCCGCGGGTCAGTGCTCGTAATGACCTGCCCGTCGGTGTTGTAGGTGAACACGTTGCTGTAGCCCAGCGGGTTGTAGCTGACGAGCATCAGCCCATTCGTGTCGAACACATAGCGATTGGTGGCGTAAGGCTGGCCGCCCAGGTAGGTGATTTCGTTGGTCTTGTTGTTGCTAAGGTCGTAAGCGCTCAGAGTGATGCCGCCCAGGGCGTTGGTGGTGGCGGTGACGTTGCCTTGCAGGTCGTAGGCATAGATGTTCGTGCGGCCCAGCCGGTCAATGACCACTTCGGTGCTGTTGGTGGTGCTGTGGAGAAACTGTGTCGTGTTCCCGTCGGCGTCCACCACCGCGGTAAGCCGGCCGCTGTCGTCGTAATAGTTCCGGGCCACCGGCACGCCCAGGGGATTCTCGATGGAGGTGATGTAATGCGGGAACGCGGGATTGTCGTAGTGGTAGGTGGTGGTGAGATAGGTCCCGGCAGTGCGGTCGGTCAGCTTGAGCACTTGGAGTAGGTTGCCGGTGTCGGCGTTATAAACGTACTTGACGGAGGGCAAGCCTCCTTGGCCGGCATTGGGGTCGGAAATGGCGGTGATGCGGCCCTGACTGTCGCGACTGAAGAGGGCGGAACGGGTCAGGTTGGTGGTAGTGGCCCCGTTGGGTCCGGCGGCGAAATGGAAGATGCCGCCGGACCCGATGGTAATGCTGTCGCCGGAGTGTTGGACGATACTCCTTAGAACAGGCGGGCCGTAGGTCTGGACATTGATGTAGTTGCCGGCACCGGTGGAATCCCAAAGGACATTGTTGACCGGTCCCCGTGTGATGTAATACCTCGTGTCGTCCAGCGTTTGAAGGACCCAGCCGGAGATGTCGTGGTTGTCGAAAGTCGAGTCATCACCACCGGCCTGCCAGACGGCTGGTTGGGGAACCAGGAAAATATCTGGATAGGCATCAAGGGATGTCAGCGTGGCGTGGACGTACGGGGGCGGGGTCCATTGGGCGTAAGCTTTGTCATTAAGGAGGTCGGTTTGCGGCGTGAAGGCAAAGGTCGTGCGACGCCCATCCGGCAGGGTAAGGGTGACATCCCAGCCGCCGCCGGTGCGGATGCTCACGGTAAGCGGCAGGCCGTTATCGTCTTCCTCGTCATCCGCAAAGGGAGCCTCATCGCTGCCGATGGTCACATCGCGGCGTTCATCGTCGAGCTGCACATCCATGCCCATGAGGGAGTAGGTCCAACTGTAGCCGAAGTCCGCCGAGCGCGGGTTCAAGGAATTGTAGGTGCGGGTAACGGTGAGCGGGATGCCGTTGACGGGGAGGACGAGGTCCTGCTCGGAGAAGCTGAACTGGCCGATTTTGAGGCCCGATTCAACGGCAATGAGCATATTGGTTGAGGCCTGATTACCGCCTCCCCGAACGACCAGCGTCAGGAGATAAGCGCCGTTTTCAACCAGGGACAAATCCACCGTGCCGAGCGACGCGTTGGTGACGGCGCCGGCGTGGAAACCCTGGGAATTGCGGGGGGCGGGGGTGACGTTGTACAGCGGCGGGGCCTGGGGATTCTGCGGGTCAAGCAGGACAATTTGGTAGGAAACCGGGTTACCGTCCAGGTCGTAGGCACTGCCGGCAAGCGCAAGCTGGCCGTCGCGTACGGGCAGAGCGACCGGGTCGCCCAGGCTCAGCCCCGCCGGGGGCGGATTGGTGATGGCTGCCACCGGATGGCCGCCGGATCCGTTGGTGGACTGCAACTGGACCATGACGGGCACCGAGGCGTTGGTAAAGCCGTCGTTGTCGGTAGCCACGGCCACGAAGGTGTAAAAGCCCGGAGTGTTGGTGGTCCAGGCCAGGGTAAAGACGGGTGAGTTGGTGCGGGCGAAGAACGCGCCATTGAGAGACATATCCACATTTGTGACCAGCCCGTCGTAGTCGAAACTGGAAACCGAGATGGGAGGGGTCAGGCTGGTGACGGTGCCGTCCGCCGGGCTGGTGATTTGCACAACTGGCCGGGTGCAGACTCTAACGGTGACGAAGGCCGTGCCCCCGACGCCGGCGGAATTGGTGGCCGAATACCAGAAGAGGTTCGTCCCGAAGGTGTTGGGTGGAGTCTGGAAGACCAGGTTAGTGCCGCGGTAACCGATCGTGACCGAGCCGGGGCTGGCCGATGTGGAGGTGGAACCTGGCAAGCCGACTGCGACAAAAGAGCCCAAGGCGCTGATGCCCACCGCGCCGGTGTCGTTGGCCAGCACGTCCAGTAATGTGGGCGGGTCGCCGGCAAACACGGTGAACTGGTCGGACAGCAGCACGGGCGCGTTGTTTGAAAGGTAGGTTACGGATACGAACAAGGTGGCCTTGTTGACCAAGCCATTGGTGTCGGTGGCGACGGCATCCAGTTGGTGAACCCCGAGGACTGAGGTGCAAAGCCAATCCAGCGAGTACGCACCGGGGGTATTGGTATATCCGGAACCAATGAAACTACCATCGGCATAGAAGTCAACGTGATCAATCTGAGAATCTGGGGCGGCCGTGGCAAAGGCTCCCAACTGGTAGTCGGCGCCAGGGTCAAGGCGCTCAAAAGAGAACGGGCGGTAGAAGCGAACGTCTGGCGGGTAGTTGGTGCAGTCATTGGCGCCGATGATCCAGCGCGCAAGCCCGTAGCTCGGCACCGACCCGGCAGTCTGGAAATTTCCGCCGACGATGACATCCATTGCGTTTGTGACACTGCTCGGGCGCAGAAGCAGCGAGTTCGCCGAAAGGTGGCTGTCTGGATCATCCGCGAGACCAACGTCCATAGCGTACCAGCTCCAGGTGAGACTGCTGGGGTCCCACTGAATGTGAGTAACATCTCCGAGCTGTACCGGGGTGCCGGAGGCGCCGGTGACGCTGTCAAAGAGACCGGCCGCGAAAACATCGTTCCCGTGAACGGCAAGCGCTGAGACAACTGGAGTAAACCACGGGTCATCGGTTGAGAGAGCCACGTTCCCGAGCGAGGACCACGAGGAGCCGTCCCACTTGGCCAGGTATGCAACGTTGGTGTCGCCACCAGCCGTAGTGAAAGCGCCACCTGCAAGCAGTTGGCCGTTCCACACCGCGAGGGCCTGCACTGAATCATTGACGCCACCACCCAGGGCGACCCAATTAGTACCCACGAGCTTGGCGACATAAGCCACATTCGTATCGCCTCCGGCGGAAGTGAAATCGCCGCCGATGTACAAATCGTCCCCGATCGCGGCAATGGCGTTAACGTTGCCATCCAACGCACTGCCCACCGGAACCCACTCGGTCCCTGACAACCTGGCGATGGATTCAACGTTGTCGTTGGTTCCGGCAGCCGTAAAGGCGCCCCCGGCAATGATGTCCCCCTTGAAGTTCAGGAGCGCGTAAACTACGTTATCCAGACCAAAGCTCAGGTCGGTCACGTTGGTCCCGTCATAACCTGCGACGGTGTGCCAAGTGCCATCGTCGGACTCGAAATTACCAGCGAGCAGGAAGCCGGGATTGCGGAAAAGCATGGCGTTGACGTCGCCATCTACATCACCGAGCCCACGGCACACATGCCAGTCGCAGGATTGCCATCTTTCGATATCCGAATAGCTGTCCGCAAACCTGACGAAGGCAATGACCTCGTTGGAGGAACCGAGGCAAAGTACCCGGCCCGCACCACCGGATCCCAAGGCCGTACGAAAGGCCGGATCCCAGTAACCATTCATGGACAACGGCTGCCACTCCTCAACGACGACGGTGGCCGGCTGGGAGACTGCCTGGAGGCCGTTGGCGTCAGTGGCCCTGGCGGTGAAGGAGTAGGTTCCGGGGTCCAACCCGTGCAGGTCTGTCTCATAGGGTGCCGCGTTATCTCCTGCCAGCCGAACCGAGCCTTGGAAGAAGTCAACGTTGGTCACGGCCACGCCATTGGTCCCGCTAGCCTGGGCCTGGATGCGCAGGTCGCTGCCCGCTTTGAAGACGGCCCCATTAGTCGGGAAGGTGATGGCCACGGTTGGGGGCTGGTTCGTCGAGTTCACGTGCAATAGCCGGATGCCGGAGACGCTCTGCGCCCCGCGATTATCCGTGGCCACCGCCAGAATAGGATAATTGCCAGCAAGAAGATCGTTCCACACGAGGCTATAAAGCCCATTGGTGCCCTGGGGGGCGACTGGCCCGGACAGATTGGTGAAGCCCCCGTTGGTGTAGTATTGGAACTGCACCCAGGGCACCGTTCCGTCGGCGTCGTAAGCGTAAGCGGTGAGGGTGGCGTCGCTCGGCTCCAGATTGGTCTGCAAGGAGGGCGGGTTGGTGGGGTTCACGATGATCACTACCGGCATGGTGTTGACAATGACATTCGTGACCGTGTCCGAGGCATAGCCGCCCGAATTGTTTGTGGCCCAGGCGGAGATGGAGTACGTGCCGGGCAGAACGTTTTGCCACACCAACTGGTATTGGTTGGAGACGGAGGTCGCCTCGCCAAGCCAGGCGTTGTTGGTGTAAAACACTACATCGCTGATCGTGCCCCCGCGACTGTTGGTGGCGCTGGCGACGAGAAGGATGTTGGTTGGCGAGGTGATGAAGAGTTGGTTGTTGCCTGGGGAAGTTATTTGCACCACCGGCACCGCGCTGCCGACTGCCAATACGGCGTTCGAGCTGAGCGCCGAGCCAAACGCATTGGTCACCAGCACCGTATAGGTCCCCGCCTGTGCGAGCTGGACATTAGTCAGCGTAAGCGAGGTTCGGGTGGCCCCGGTGAGGCTGGCGCCGTTGAACCACCACTGGTAATGCAACTGCGGCGTGCCGGTGGCCGAGGCGGTAAAGGTGGCATTGCTGCCGGGGCTCACATTCTGGCTCACCGGCTGCAACGTGATGGTGGGCGGGTCCTGGCACTTCCCGGCGAAGCTGGCGTTATAGATGGCCTGAACTTGGTTCGAGGAGAGCATCGTGTTGTAGAGGCTGACTTCGTCAATGAGGGCGCTGCTGTAGTAATTCCACGCGGTGTCAATTTGTGCTCCGATATGCAGCGGCTCGGTCGAAGGATAGAAGGTCATCGTCTCAGGCCCTCCCCTGTCAGTGACGGGGCGCTGCGCCCCGTCCACATAGAAGGTCGGGTCGGCGTCTCCATTGCGTGCCGCGACTGCGATATGATGCCAGTTCGTGTCAGCGATGGGGACCGAGCGCCGGTAACCCCCAGCAAAGGTGAACGCCAAGGGGCAACCCCAGTACGAGCGGTTGAGGGTCACGCCGTAATCCAGCGCGCCCCGGGTGTAATCGCCGCCCTTGTTGATGATGTAGTCCTCGGAGGCCAAATCCCGCCGTTGGACCCAAAACTCGATGGTCAACTCGTTGGTCAGCCGCAGCGACGGCGAATCCGGCACTTCTATGTAGCCGCTCGCACCGTCGAAACTGAATGCCTGCCCCACCTTGCCGTCGGCGAAAGTCACGCCATAGGCTAATGCGCCGTCATTGCTCCCTGCCGAATCCAGCGCGTTGCTTTCCGCCCGCCACCAACTGATCAGCCCCGTGGGCGCCTGATAACAAACCGCCTGTGGAACAATCAAGACGGCGTTGCTGCTGAGGAGACTGCCCAAGGTATTGGTTACCCGCACGCTGTAGCTGCCCGAGTCGTTGGTTTGCAGATCAGGCAGCCTGAGTTGCGGGTCGGTCTTGCCCCCCAGGGGGCTCCCATTGAAAAACCACTGGTAGTTCAGCGATGTGCCCGCCGCCAGTGAGCTGAGCAGCGCTGTGTTGCCTTCGGTCACCGTTTGACTGGCTGGCTCCAGAATAAAGCTGGGCGGAATGCCGCACCGGCCAGCGCTCCCGGCATCGTATATGGCCTGAATCTCATCCGGTCCGAGGGCACTGTTGTACAAGCCGATCTCATCCAGCAGCCCGGAGTAGAAGACCCCCCATGCGGGGTCGCCGCCGAGATAGAGACCAAAGCTGGTTAGCGGAGCGAAGCTGCCCAGACTATTGGTGGCCACTCCCTGGCCATTGAAATACAGGAAGGCAAGTCCGCTGCTCTTGTCGTAAGTGAGGGCCACATGTTGAAAACTGCCGGCGGTCAGAACACCCCCAGGCGATGAAATGCCATACCAGTTCCAGTTTGTGTCATAAAGGTCGGCGCTAAGCGCGCCGCTATCGGTCCAGTTAACCCAAAACGCCACCCCGATGTCCCCCCAGCCGTCATCCCACGCGGCCAGCGGGCCACCGTTGTAGATGTCGTCCGGCTTGATCCAGCATTCGATCGTCAGCCCTTGGCCTTGGCCGACGTCCAGGTTCGAGCACGCTGGCACGTACGCGAAAGCACTGTTACCGTCAAAGCTGAAAGCGTCGCCCACCTCCCCGTTCGTGAATCCTACCCCGTAAAGTGTGGCGTTGTTGCCCGCTACCGCCTCATACCCGTTGCCCTCTCCCTGCCACCAGCCCGCCAGCCCCCCAGGCGAGGGCAGACACCCGGTAGAATCTAAACTAAAGTCCAGCGCATAGGTGGCGGTATTGGTCGCGCTGATCCGCGCGACCATGGTCAACGAGTAAGGGAACGTAAGCGTCAGGTCTCCGTTCGTAACCATGTAGCTGTAGCCTCCTGAGACCGGGAAAATGGGCCCAGAATAAGCCAGCGCAGAATTCATCGCCATTGCGACATTGTTTGTATCATAATAGGTGCTGAAGCTGATGGCTCCGCCTGTGCCGACTACGTTGTTGCCAGTAACCTCGCTGTAGAGCTGGCCGGAAGTGGGTCCAAAATCCACATCCGAGAAGATGACGTAAAGATCATTGGTCCGGCCGGACCCGGGCGCAAACACCTGGATGTCTATGTCCATGGCAGGACTTGTCGCGTTGCCCGCTTGCGGCTTGGTCACCCCGACGGCAACTACGACACCCCAGGAGTCGCTGAACTGGTTGGTCGAGTAGATGACGTGACCTGAGAAATTGGTGAGCGGCCCGCTTGAGACGACACCGTCGGTGACTACCATTGTAGGTCCGCCGAGAGCGGCCATCCAGACCGTTAAGGCGGCCACTGTAATGCAGGTCTTGAGTATTGTAGCTTTCATGGTGGTGTTTGAGAATACTGTGGTTCGTGTTGACATCCCGGTCTCACGTTTCATTCGTCGTCCGTTCTGCACGCTATTGGAACCGAGCCCCGGACTTCTGCCTAGCGCGAACGCCTATCAAAAGGCGACACTCGCCCGCTCGACGTGCGTCATCAAAAAGGCCGGTCAGGAGCGAGAGCATTCCTGTCCGCGGCCGCGGGATTGGGTGCAAGAGGGGCCAGGCTGTCTGCGCTCCGGCTCAGAGGGCGAATTTGGCCGGCACTTTCCATCGCAGTGGGGCTTACGGCCCGCTACGCAAAGCGGCGGTGGTTTGGACCCAAGTGGGTGGTCGCCCGTGGAAGCGCTTGAAGTCGCGCGAGAAATTGGCTGGGCGGCTGTATTTCAAGTCAAAAGAGATTTCCTTGACGCTCTTGCCGGCGGCGAGCATCCGAAGGGCCTCCATTTGCCGGAGTTCGTTCAACCACTGGTGAGGGGTCTTGCCGGTCCGGCCGAGGAAGAAGCGCTCCAGCTCCCGGACCGAGATATGGCATGCTTTGGCCAGGGCATTGGCACGGTACCTTGCCGCCCCGGCCAATTCCTCCCAGTTGGTGACTTGCACAAGCCTGCTCTTTGTGCCCGCCTCGCCGCGCACTGGCCGGGGTTGGCGAGTGGGGCGGGCGGAACCGGCGCTGAGGGGGGCGGGCACTGGGGCGAGGCTTCCCTTCTGGCTGGAGACGCTGCCAGCCATTCCGCGTTCAATGAAGTCGTTCTTCTTCATGCTGCCCACAAGGCCTGTACGGCGAGCGGCAACCAGCCGCCCAAGAATCAAGTTAACCGACCCAACCCCGCAGCGCCCTCAGCCCGGAGTGTTGTCATCTGGCAACATTTGGGTGCGTCGAACGCTGCTCACACAAGAACCCAGCTATTAATACGTTTCAGGAATCGCTGATCTTTCAACAAACTGTGCATCGGGAAATTGTTAGCCGGGACTAGGGCGGAGAAGGTCAGAAACAGGCCCTTTTCTGGGCCGGGCGAAGACCCCCCATTGGTAAGCCAGTGGTTGGCCAGCAGTAAGCCAGCAGTAAGCCGGAGGTAAGGGCGAGGCGCGCTGCCCTTCTCGACATTGCGAAAACCTATGCATCCGCGGTCGGTCAGGCCGGGGGCAGGGAGGCGGATCGCCCGTGGTCAGGGCCATAGCGTCCGGTAGTACCGGGCAGGGGGCGGCGGAAGCTGGCAGTCGGTGACCTCGAAAAGGCCGTCCATCTCCGCAGTGGCAGTCTTCAGACACGACCACGGACCGCCGGGGTCGGGCGCCGTCTGCACCGTGTAGCTGTACCCTGGGATGCCAGCGAAGGTCACTCGGAACACCCCGCTGCCGCTGTCAAAGCGGGGCGGCACGACGATGTTGGGTGAAGGGTTGTTGGTGGAAATGACCGTGATGATCACTGCGGGAGTGACTGTACCGCCGTAGTTGTCGCTCACGGTGTAGGTAAAGCTGTCGTAGCCAGCATAGCCGGTCGCCGGCGTGTAGGTGATAGTGCCAGCGCCGGTGTTGAGCACGATGTTGTTCGCCGGCCCATTGGTGCTGTTCGGGCCGGCGGCTGTGATGCGCAGGGTGTCACCGGTATCGGCGTCGTTGGCTCTGCGCAGGAGTTTGGCGACGGAGAGCACCAGGGTTTGGTTCATCGCGATGCCGGCGGTGATGTCGGGACAAGTGGGCGGCGTGTTCACGACCTGCACCACACTGTTGGTAAGGCCGAGATGGATGCCATCCCCGGCGTATTCGGCTGTCACCGTGTTGGAGCCGTGGGGCAAGCAATTGGTGATGAGCACGGCCAAGCCGTTCGTGTCCAGGGTTACCGCGCCGCAGAACGTCACGTTGTTGGTCTTGAACTGCACATTGCCGGCCGGGATGGCGCCGCCCGCTGTGGCGTTGGTCACCGTGACGGTGAAGGTCACATTGGAGCCTGGCAGGGATGGGTTGGGGGAAGAGCCGAGGCTGCCGGCGGTGGGGATGCTGACGCTTTGAATGGTCAGGATCACGTTCCCGCCACCGGTGGTAATGGCGGCGGTGGTGCCGCTCGCTTTGCCTGCGCCCGTGAACGCCGGGTTTGCGTTGAAGGAGCCGCTGCTTCCCGAGGCGTTGTAAGTCAGGAGCGTGTAGGTTCCGGCGCCCAGCGGAGTGCTTCCGGACACAGCGACCGTTACGGAGTTATTGTTCAGGGTAAGGTGGCCGGACACCCTCAGGGGTGAGCCGGCGGTGAGGAGCGCCTGGGCGCCTGTGCTCCAGGTCACGTTGCCGGAAATGGCGCCCGTGCCACCCAGGGCGCCGTTGGCATCCACGGTAACATCACCGGTGCCCGTGCCGGTGCCACTGGTGTTGTTCACCAGCAAAGTTCCCTCGTGCGCCGTCGCGCCACCGGTGAAGGTGTTCGCGCCGGCCAATGCCAGCGTGCCCGCGCCGGCCTTGGTCAGCTTGAAGCTGCTGCCGGAGATATTGCCGCCAACGGTGAGATTGCCGCTGTTGACGGTAACCGTGCGAGCGGCGCTCATCGTCACCGCGCCCGTGCCGAGGTTCAGGTTTTGGCTCCCGGTGAAGGCGAAGTCGCCGCTCCAGGTCTGGGCGTTGTTGTTCGCCAACGTTATGGCGCCGGGACTGCTGTTGTTGATCGTGCCACCGCTAATGATGAATGTGCCCGTGCCGAGGGCGGTGGGGTTGTTGATATTCAGCGTTCCGGCGGACAGGGTGATGCTGCCGCTGCATGTGTTGGCGCCACTCAGCGTGACAACGCCGGTGTCCGCTCCAGAGACGTTGATCGCCAAATTGCCGCTGCCGGTAATGACGCCCGGGATCGCGAGCGTTCGGGCGCCGGCGGCGCGAATGGTGCCTCCACCCGCCGCCAGGGTAATGCCCTGATTGCTGTCCAGGGTAACGTCGGCGCCGCCGGCCAGACGGATGGCGGCTCCGTTCCGGATCGTGATGGCATCTGCCGTCGTGCTGCCCGGCACCGCGCCAAAGCTGTCATTGTAGCCCGAGTAACTGGCGGACCCGGCACAAAAGATGCCGGCGTTGATGATCAACTTGCGGAAGGAATTGTGGGCGCTGTGGGTGCGGAGTTCTCCCGGGCCGTCCTTCATGAGTGTGCCGCTGCCGGAGATGGCCCCGGCATCGTGGGTGACGAGGATGCCGCTGTTGTTGGCTACCCTGAGCGTGCCCCCGCCCGAGTTGATCGTGATGGCGCGGTTGGGGGAGAGGAAATCCGCCCCCGATGTGCCGTCGTCGTTGATGAGCGTGCCGTTATCGAGGGTGACATCACCAGCGCCCGCCGCACTGCTGCCGATACAGGTCGAACTGGCGAGTTCAATCGTGCCGCCGCTAATCGTAACCGGGCCCGTGTTGGCGGCGGAGGCGTTCGCCAGGTAGATTATGCCGGCAAGGACAGTCATTCCGCCTGACCCGGTATTCGCGCCGTATAAGCCCAAAGTCCCTGTCCCGGTCTTGGTCAAGAGCCCGCTTTGCGTCAGGCACGAGGAGCCCGAGGCGCCCTGTGACAGGCTCTGCCAGGCCGTGCTGTTTGAAACGACGTTGATGGTGCCGCCTCCGGCGCCGATGGTGATGCCCCGATTCACGTTCAGGCTCAAGCTGGTCGTGTCGAAGCTCAGGGTGGCGGCATTGCTGATAGTGATGTTGTCGGCCATTATACTGGTCGGGGCGGTGCTCAGGCCATAACCGTAGCCGTTCAGAATGCAAGTGCCGCCGATGATCCGGAGCTTGTCGAAGACGCTCGGGTAGAAGCTGCCGCTGGTGGTTTCAAAGTGGATGGTTCCATCCCCATCTTTGATCAGCACGCGGTTGGGCGAGGTGCCGCTGACAGTGAAGGCCCCTGGGCCGCTGCCGTTGACGTGCAGGGTGCAGCCGGAGCTGACGTTGATGGTGCCCGTGGACAAGGTCAGCCCCCAGGTGGCGTTGCCAGTGAACGTATATCCGTCCGCCTGCACGACGACCGAGTTGGCCAGCGGGTATGACGAGGTGTTTATGGTGACCGTGCCAGCGCGACCACGGAAGTACGCGTCGTCGTTATTGGCGTTGGCCCAGGTGAGCGGGGTGCCGCCCCCGGGGTCGGTACACCAAACCGCGGAACTGCCGCCGTTTAGCCAGAGGCCGGTACCGCCGCCGGTGCCGTTGCCATTGGGGTCCCAATAGCGGGTGCCGGCGTGCAGCGGAGCAAGCGAAGCGCTGAGAGCGAGGAGGGCCGTGGCAAGCATTGAGGGTTTGCTCATAAGAATAAAGGGGGGTGATGACCATTCGGGGAATACGACTCCTTGGCGGACGCACTGTTCGCACCAATGCCCGCCGACACGATGACTATGATCTGAGATTTTCTCGGCACCGTGTTGCCGAGCGCCCGCTCGGTCATTGGGGGGGTTGTATATCTTGGAAACCGTGGTGCTGTCAACCCTGGATTTGGGCTTCTACAGGTCCGTCGCGATGCTACCGCATCCTCCAGGTTAATTGGCAATGACCAGAATTGAACTTTCCTCCGGCCGCACTAAGCTGTGGCGCATGAGATCTTCATTGGTTTGCGTCCTGTCGTGTGCGTTGGGTTTTGGCGCTCGCGGCGATGAGGGGTTGTGGCTCTTCAACCAGCCGCCCCGCGAACTGTTGCGCGAGCGCTACGGGTTTGACGCCACGCCTGAGTGGCTGGAGCACTTGCAGAAGTCGTCGGTTCGCTTCGACTCCGGCGGCTCGGGCAGCTTCCTCAGCGAGGACGGCCTCCTTATCTCGAATCACCACGTCGGCGCCGATTCCTTGCAGAAGCTCAGCACCAGACAGAAGAATTATCTCCGGGACGGATTCTTCGCCCGCACGCTCGCCGAAGAGGTCAAGTGCCTGGACCTCGAGCTAAACGTGCTGGAGTCCATCGAGGACGTGACGGCGCGCGTCAACGAGGGTGTGCCGAAGGACGCCAGTGCCGGCAAAGCCTTTGCAGCGCGGCGCCGGGTTATTGCCGCCATTGAGAAGGAGTCACTGGAGCAAACGGGCCTGCGCTCTGACGTAGTCACGCTCTGGCTGGGCGGCGCCTACCATCTCTACCGGTATAAACGCTACACGGACGTGCGACTGGTGTTCGCGCCCGAGCAGCAGATCGCTTTCTATGGCGGCGACCCGGATAACTTCGAGTTCCCGCGCTACGATCTCGATATTTGCCTGCTGCGGGCCTATGAGAACGGCAAGCCGGCGCGCGTGAAGAACTTCCTCCGCTTCTCGCGGGCGGGCTCACAGGACGGGGACCTCGTCTTTGTCTCCGGGCATCCGTGGCGGACCAACCGCTCGCTCACGCTGGCCGAGTTGGAGGACCTGCGCGACCAGTTCATGCCTTTTCGGCTGTGTTCGCTCAAGCGGCAAGAGGTCCTGCTCGGCACTTGGGGGGCGAGGAGCGAGGAGAATGCCCGCCGTGCGCGCGAGGACTTCTTCCGCGTGCAGAACTCCCGCAAGGCCTATGATGGCCGGCTGGCCGGGTTGCTGGACCCCGCTTCGACAGGGACGAAAGCGCGCGAAGAGGCGGCCTTCAAAGCCAAACTCGCGGGCCAGCCTAGCTCGGCGGAAGCGCTCGCGGCCTACGATAAGATCGCGGAAGCGACCAGGACCCTCTCAGCTCAAGCCGTGCCTTACGCCATGCTGGAAACCGGGCGCGGGTTCAATTCCGAGAGCTTCGAGATCGCGCGTATGCTGCTCCGCGCCGGTGAAGAGCGGCCCAAGCCCAATGGTGAGCGGCTGCGCGAGTTCTCCGACTCCGGCCGTGAGTCGCTGGAGCTGGCCTTGTTCTCGGAGAAGCCGATTTACACCGATCTTGAAATCCTCAAGCTTGCCGACTCCCTCACGTTCCTGGCGGGCCAGCTCGGCGCGACGAATCCGCTCGTGCAGAAGGTTCTTGCCGGCAAATCCCCGCGCGACCGCGCCGCCGAGGTAATCGGCGGCACCAAGGTGCGCGATGTTGCCTTCCGCAAGCGCCTCTACGAAGGCGGCGCCGCTGCCGTGTCCGCCGCCAACGACCCCATGATCGAGCTGGCCCGCATCGTGGACCCCGAAGCCCGGGCTTTGCGCAAGGTGGAGGAGGCGCAGGATGAGGTTCGCCAGCAGGGCCATGCCGCCATTGCGCGCGCCCGCAACGCGCTTCTCAGCACCGCGGGTTACCCCGATGCCACATTCACGCTGCGCCTGTCCTTCGGCGTGGTGAAAGGCTACGAAGAGGACGGCAAGCCCGTGCCCGCGTTCACGACGTTTGCCGGGCTCTACGAGCGCGCGGCAGAGTTTAAGAACCGTCCACCCTTCGATCTGCCGCCGCTATGGGAGAAGCGCAGGTCCGCGGTTGACCTTAAGAGGCCGCTGAACTTTGTCAGCACGTGCGATCTTATTGGCGGCAACTCGGGCAGCCCGGTCGTGAACCGCGCCGGGGAGTTCGTTGGGGTCATCTTCGACGGCAATCTTCAAAGCCTGCCGTGGGACGAGCAATACAGCGACGAGCAGGGCCGGTCCATAGCGGTGGACTCGCGCGGGATTCTGGAAGCGCTCAACAAGGTGTATCGTGCGAAGGATCTCGCGCGCGAACTCGTGACCGGGCGGCGGACCGGATAGCCACGGATCAGATTCCACCGCTTGAGGCCGTGGTTAATCGCAAGGCGAGGACGGGTTCTATCAGCAGAACGCGCCGCACTGGACGACGGGCCTGAGACCGGCGCGAATAGCCTCATCACACGGCCCCACTCCATGTGGTAAAGAAGGGAGGGGAGAAACTGGGAATGCCGCAACCCGTAAACAAGCAGCGGGTCTGGGCGGACACACGGATTCCACACCCAAACCCACCGACCCCTCACACGAGGAGGTTTATAGGGGCAACTAGGGTAGAAGGATCACCCGGTAGAATCGTTTTTCGGAGCTTACCGCGTCGGTGACGCAGTCATGGCCGGTGCCAGAAACCGGTGATCCAAGGTTCGTCCATTGGTTGGCGGTCAGGGCGGATAGGTATTGCACCTGGTAGAGGAGGTTGCTCACCGAGTTCCAACATACCTGAATCTGTGAGACACTAATGCTTGCCGTTGGGTAGGGGACATTGAAGTTGGTGCGTTGGACGCTCGAAATGCGAAACTCGTCCATGTAGGTGCCACCGAAATACCGTACGTACACGCTGTCTTGACCAAACCAGTCGGCGTACCCGCCAGTGTTCGAGTTCGTACCGACCAGCGCGCCATTGATATAAAGGCGCAATCCAGCGCTCCCCCAACTGAGTGCGATATGAGTCCAAGTGTTCAATGGGACAAGGTTGGTTCCTGAATCAAACTGGACTTGGTCAGAAACAGTGTACCACATAATGCCCTTGAGCTGACCCGATGGCATCACGTACATGCCGCCAAGGTCGCCCTGGCATTCTCCCGGGTAGTTGAACTGCTCAATGGCGAAGTCGGCCTCGGTGTAGTTGGTAAGATAGACCCAACACTCCATTGTTCCGTTCGGTCGGGTAAGCAGTTCTCCACCGGGATACTTGAGGAGTGTATATGTGGCGTCTGGACCCAACGGGTTGTTAAGAGTCAGGGCTTGATTGAGTCCGGGCAGCCCAAGGCCGAACGAATAGCTTGGAGGAAACGACGGCCATGGATTGCCACAGGGAGCGCCCGTGTTCGTGACGCCCAGAATGCTAGCGCTTGTGCTCCCGTCAAAGTGGTCGAGCAAGACGGTGTAGGCGTCGTTGGTGTATGGAATGATGCTATCCGCTCGGGTTGAAAATGTGGCGAATAGGCCGAGACCGAGCAAAACCGGCAGAGTCAAGTTCTTGATCGTTGTTTTCATAGTTCGTTGCGTTGATATGATATGCTTTGAGCCTTTGTTTACGACGAGCAACATCGCTCGTTCATACGTTTATCGTGCCTCGGCGCAGGATTCTTTCAAGAAAGTGAGAATAGTGAAAGAAACGGCTTGTCGGGTGCGATTAACGGGTTAGAAAGAACTGCAGATGCCAGTGGATTGGAACCAACTTATTCCGACGCGAAGAAGCCTGCTGAGCCGGCTTAAGCACTGGGACGACCAGAAGAGCTGGCAGGATTTCTATGACATCTACGCCCGGCTGATTTACGGCGCCGCCATCAAAGCGGGCCTTGAGGAAGTGGAGGCGGAGGACGTGGTCCAGGACACCGTTATCGCCGTGGTGAAGGCGATCGAAGGGTTTGAATACCAGCCGGAGAAATGCGCCTTCAAGACGTGGCTGCACGCCATTACCCGGCGGCAAGTCGCCAACCAGTTTCGCAAACGGCAAGGCAGGGGCCGATTGCTGGAGCCGCTACCGCCTCGGGACGCAGAGGGGGAGCCTGTGAACGACATCTCCGATCCTGCCAGTATGGCGCTGGATGAGACTTGGGAGCGAGAGTGGGAGCGAAACCTGCTGGAGGCAGCGACGGAACGGGTGAAACGCCGGGTCAGTCCGGCCCAGTTCCAAATCTTCGAATATCACGTGCTGCAAGATCATGGAGTGGTTGAAACCGCGCGGGCGCTGGGGGTTGGCGCCACGAAGGTGTATCTGGCCAAGCATCGCGTCTCTGTGCAGGTGCGGAATGAGGTGGCGTATTTGAGGACCAGATACGTTTGAGCGTTAAATGGGTGAAAAGCCAGGCACCGATGAACTTGGGCCAAGGGGCCGGAGTTGCGGGAGGCGGGGACAGCGCAGCAGAGAAGGTCTGTCGGCAGGGAGGATCGTTGAAACGGCAGCTTTGCCGTCTGGGCCTCTGGTTGGTGGACCGCTGCTGCGCGCCCGCTGCGCCGTTCTCCTCCGCGCGGCGCTCCACCCCGCAGCCTTCCGAGAGGGCGCGGCGGCGGATGTTGCAGGGGATTGCCAAGAGGCTTGCCGAGCACAGGGCGAAATGAGCAGAATGCCTGGCAAGGTGGAAGCGAGGAATACAGAATCAGTATCCGTGCTGCTGCCGCTGGAGCGGCGGACAAATCCGCAAGAGGGCGAATGATGGACAGCCCCAGCCCACACGCTCTGGGCAGCGGCAGCAACCATGTCGCTCAAAGGACACCGCCCGTGATCCCCGACCACACCCTCCTGCGAATGATTGGTCGCGGTAGTTACGGAGAGGTGTGGCTGGCGCGGAACGTCATGGGAACTTACCGCGCGCTGAAAGTGGTGTATCGGGACACTTTCGACGACGAGCGTCCATATGAGCGCGAATTCGGCGGCATCCGCAAGTTCGAGCCCATCTCCCGCTCGCACGAAAGTCAGGTCCAGATCCTTCACATCGGGCGTAACGATCAGCGGGGGTGTTTTTATTACGTGATGGAGTTGGCCGACCCGGCGGAGCCACCCAGCGAAGGCAGAGGATCGAAGGTGGAAGATGGCGGACAAGCGCCATCCGAGACGGCCTTCCTCCATCCTCCATCTTCCATCCTCGATCCTCAGTCCTACGTTCCTCGGACCTTGCAGCATGAGATTGAAATCCGCGGGCGACTGCCCTTCGCCGAGTGCCTGAGAATCAGCCTGGCGCTGGGCGGCGCCCTGAAACACCTCCATGGCCACGGCTTGGTCCACCGCGACATCAAGCCGTCCAACATCATATTCGTCAACGGTATCCCCAAGTTGGCGGACATAGGACTGGTGACCGAGTCCGAAGCCACCATCACCTATGTCGGCGCCCAAGGGTTCATGGCGCCAGAAGGGCCAGGGCGTCCTCGGGGCGACCTCTACAGCTTGGGCAAGGTGATTTACGAAATATGCACCGGACGCGACCGGATGGACTTCCCCGCGCTGCCAGCAGGTTTTGGCGACTGGCAGGACCGGGAACAGGTCAACGAGTTGCTGGCCCTGAGCCTGAGGGCCTGCGAGCCAGACCCGGGGAAACGCCCCGCGTCGGCGGACGCGCTGGTCGCCGACCTGGTGATGGTGCAGGCGGGCAAGTCGGTGCGGCGGCTGCGCAAGCTGGAGCGAAGCCAACGCTGGGCGCTGGCAGCGGTAGCGGTCGCAGGCGTTGTCGGGGCGTTGGCTGTGACAGGCGCTTGGTTGTTTGGCCTGGTGCGGCAGCGCGAGGTGCTTCTTCGCGAGGCCGAAATGCTGCGGGTGCGCGAGCCCTCCCACGGGTGGTCGAGCAATGCTTTGGCCAAGTTGCAATCGGCAGCGCGCATTCATCTCGACGAAGACGTTCGCGCCCAGGCGGCTGCGACATTCGCCGGATGGGACACCCAGGTGCTGCAGGACCTGACCGACTACGGCGCGGACCACTTGGTGTTTGATGGCGAGGGGCGCCGGCTGCTGATGGACGGCGGGTTGAAGGGACAACAAGCACGCCTTTGGGACACTTGGAGCGGTGAAGTGAAGCAGTTCGCCGTCTCGGGGCGGGGACCGATCTGGTTCGGGCGCGATGGCCATCCGCGCTTGTTGCACGCTGTGCGCCCCGGAACTTATCAGGTCACGACACTGGAGGACGGCGGGGAAGTGTCGCGATTCGAGTTCAACGCCGAGCCCTTGGACAGCCGGAGCGGCCGTATCCTGGCGATGGCCGTTTCGCCGGACGGATCGCTCGCGGCCGTCGCGGTCCAATCGGTGACCAATACGGCGAATGGGCTGGAGGCCGGGACAAGCCACCTGGCCGTCTGGCGAACGGAAACCGGCGAGGCGTTGTGGCAGGGGGTTCAACCGTGCGAGACCCTTGCCTTCTCACCGAATGGCGATTGCCTGGCCATTGCCAACGATCACGGAGGCGTGGAGGTGCGTTCCGTGCCGGAATGGGGTCTGGTCACCGCCTTTGCCAATGACAATGCAGTCGTGAACAGCTTGGCTTTTGCAAGGGACGCCAGTCAGCCTTCGGCACCGGCCATAAGACATCCCTGGCTTTTGGCTGCGGGGACTGCGGCGGGAACGGTTTGGATTCACCGTCTTTCACCGCTGGGCCTCCAGGCGGTGTGTCGAGGGGCCTATCACAACGTGTTCGCTTTGGCATTTGCGCCGGATGGGATGACGCTAGTCTCCAGCGGCCGCAACGAGTCTGTGTTCTGGGACGTCGCAACAGGCCGGCTCCTGCTTCGAGGTGGCGGAGCCGACTTCGGGGTGGCCCTGGCCCTCTCGCCCGATGGCCGGCGCCTCGCCATGGGTACGCAACCAGGCTTCGCCGAGACACCTGGGCGGATTTGCCTCCTGGCCGTCCAACCGGAGCGGGGTATCAAGAGTTTGCGAGGTCTGTCTTCGCAGTCGGGAAAGGCTGCGTTTTCGCACGATGGGCGGCGGCTGGCGGCGTTAGCGAATAATTGGGAGGTGGGTATTTGGGACCTGGCTTCCAATCGCCTGGAGCATCTGTTGAGAGTGCCCCAAGGCATCTCCGCCGACAACGCCGCCCTGGCCTTCAGCCGAGACGGCAATTTGTTTGCCTTCGCCACGTCGGAAGGAGCCACACTCCGCGACCTGCGCACCGGCTTCGAGTTGAAGTCATGGCGGCTGCCGCCCGGGCTGCAGGAGCATCTCTGGTTTGATTCAGCGGGCCGCCTGTTCCTCTTCCAGTGGGACTGGCCCACGGCTGGAAAGCCCGGCGAATGTATCGTGCGCGACCTTTCCCGGACCAACTACCTCGAACCGCTCTATCTCTTCCGGTTCTTCGATGGACGACCTTTCGACTCCCGCCTCTCAGACGATGGCCAGGTTCTGGCGGTGTGCGGATCGCGGTTTAGGACAAACTTCCAAAACCATGTCTTGAAGGTGATCAACTCCCAGGCCGGTCAGGTACTATGCTCGCTGCCGGACCCAAACAAGGGTGACGGGGAGGGCCTTTGCCTTGATGCCGCCGGGCGGCTCCTCGCCTGCGGCAGCGGAGCGGGCAAAGGGACAGACTTCTTGGAAATACCGAGCGGCCGGCTTGCCGGTCACTTTGATCGCGGAGTAGGTTCGGTCAGCCCTGCTGGGGCGTGGCTGGCCTACCGGCTGGGATATAGCGGCCCCATTGCTGGTGTTTGCGTATGCCGACGGGCCAGTCCGCAGCACTCGGTGGTACTCGGTGCCGGGCTTCAGGGACCAGCCGATGCCGATTTCAGCCCCGATGGCCGGTTCATTGCCTGGGGCACTACGGATGGCACCGTAATGGTAGCGGAGATGGCCGAGGTGTTCCGGCGAATGGAGCAACTCGGTTTAGGCTGGCGCTGATCCCGAGGGACTACGGACTGCGGACTTTCCGCAACAGTTCGGCGCTTCGGCTGTCTAAGGTCGTAACCAGGTAGATAGTTGAGACAAGAACCACCCGGGGTGACGCTATAGAGGGTGGATGCCGGAGTGCCGGTGGAATGGATGAATCGCCACAACATGCCGATTGGCGGCGCTGGTTGGAAGACCAGGCGCCGAAGTTCCTGCTCTTTGCGCGGCAGCAGGCCCGCTATGAGGCCGACGCGCAGGATCTCGTGCAGGAGGCGGTGGTGGAAGCGTGCCGACGGCAGAATGACGGTGAGCCGCCAGCCCCGGCGCTGGTCTTCGCGACCATCCGCCGCCGCGCCATTGACCTGGCGCGAAGTGAGGACCGGCGGGCGGGTCGCGAGTCGGCGGCTGCTGAGCCCATGCCCGTGTCTTGGTTCGATACGAGCGTAGAAGACCGCGAGCGGAACCAGTTGATTCAAGATGCCATGAGCCGATTGCCGGAAATAAATCGCCAAGTGCTGACGCTGAAAGTGTGGGGAGGGCTGACGTTCGCCGAGATCGCCGAGACGCTCGGTATTCCGGCGAACACGGCCGCCTCGCGCTATCGCTACGGGCTGGTGGAGCTGCGCAGGCTAACGAAGGAGGTGTTCGCGTGAACGAGGGTGATCACGAGCTTTTCGAAGCTGAGCTGCGCAAGTTGACGCCGGCGCGGCCGCCGGCCGAATTCATGGCCAGGCTGTCCGAAGTGCCGAATCGCCTCCGCCCCTCCACTTTCCCTCAACGCTCAGCCCTCAACCCTCAACCCCTTTGGCGCTTGCTCCTTCGCTGGCTGGCGCCCGCTACCGTGGCGGCGGCGCTGGTTGCAGTTCTGGCGGGTTGGTGGCCGCATGCGAGGCAGCAACCGCCGCGCGCCCAAGCGGTGACCGCTCCACCCAAGGCCGCGCCCGGAGCAGAAGAGGTCGAGATAGACCGGCAGTTGGTTGCCCTCTTTGACGCCGTCGCCAAGCTGCCCAACGGCGAGCCCGTCAGATTCCGCTGCCGGGAATGGACCGACGAGGTCGTGCTTCGGGACCGAGCCCATGGCCTCGTCATTGAGCGCCGCACGCCCCGATTGGAGGTCGTGCCCGTAAGCCTTGAAACCTTCTGAGGCGAAGGGTGAAACGTGAAGCATGAAACGTGAACAGTCGGGGTCGCCTCCCAGGCTTTGGAACTTCCTCAAACCGTCAATAACAACTTCATTCGAAATGACTATGACCACTTGCCTGCGCAGAACACAACTTACCAATCACGTGTCACGTAGCACGTTTTACGCATCACGTTTCATGAGAACTTGCCTACACAGAATGCAGAATACGCACGGCTGGTTGCTGGCACTGGCTGGCATCTTAATGGCCTGTCAGCTTCAGACCGTCGTTGCCGATGATCAGCCGCCCCAAACGGGCTCCGCCGCGGTGAGCGTTCAAGCCGGCCCCGGCGGCGCGGGCATCGCCGTAAGCGGAACCGATTCCAACTCAAGCGCGGTTGTCGTTAGGACGATCGAGCCACTCGCCGAGGGCGACCCTCCTGCCCGCTACAACCGCCCCTGGCTGGGCGTGGGCGTTGAGGAAGCCTCCGAAGCGCTGGCGGCCCAGCTCAACCTCGCGCCGGGCGTCGGGTTGGTTGTGACGTATATTACGCCGGACAGCCCGGCGGCAAAGGCCGGCTTGGAGAAGAACGACGTGCTAGTTGAGTTCGAAGGGCAGCCGTTGGTGCATCCCGCGCAGTTGCGCAAGCTCGTCCAGGTGCGCAAAGAGGGGGACAAGGTCGAACTGGCCTTTTATCGGGCCGGCAAGAAGCAAACCGTGTCAGCCACGCTCGGGAAGACGCCTCCCGGATTCGGCCTGCTGGAAGACGGGGAAGCGCTCAAAGGTGATTTGGCTGGGCTCAGACGCGAGTTCCGAGCGTGGCCCCTAGGCGACACGTGGCGTGATGCCCTGAATGCCTATCGCGATCAAATGGGGCACTTCAAGATTGATCAGGGCAAAGTGCAAGAGGAGGTGCGCCGCAGCCTGGACCAGGCACGAAAGGCCACCGAGGATGCCCTGAGCTACTCGACCAATGCCTTCTCCGCGGCTACTGCCAAGGCGCTACGGGAACTCCAGCGGCTTGGAGTCATGGCTGACGGGGGCTCCTCAGTCACTGTGCGCAGCTCCGGCGAGAAGGTGCGGAGCATCGTCAAGGCCGATGAGTCCGGCACGATTGTCATTGTCAGCAACCCCAAGCCCCAGCTGACCGCTCATGACAAGGACGGCAAGCTGCTCTTTGATGGGGAGATTGACACCCCGGAGCAACGCGCCAAGGTTCCGCCTGAGGTATGGGAGAAAGCCGAGCCCATGCTGGATAAACTGGCCCCGAAGGCGGAGGAAGAGTCGGCGAGCCAACCTGCTCCCCCACGGCGCCCATCACCCCGTCCCGAAGGCCCTCGCACCCCACCGCCCGGCAGCTCGCCGAACACGCTCTAACTTGCAAGTTTGACGCCGGCTGCCTGCAAGGAGGGCATGTTGCCGGCTTCCAGGGCCAGGACGGCGTCAGCCTGCCAGGATTGGTGGTACCGTTATGAAGGTTGTAACAATGCCTCACCGTCGCGCGTCTGGTACTCCTGATATGAATATAAAGTTGCATACGTTGATTCCCATTGCCGCTGTGATGTTGGGTGGCTGGCTGATCTGTTCTCCAAGCGCGGTTGCCCGTGATACCACAAACGATGTTCCTGGCCGCGCCGCGCGCGGCCAACTGAGGAACCGGCTGGAGAAGGTCGCCCAGGAGCTCGATCTAACTGCCGAACAGCGGCAGCAATTGAAGCCCATTCTGCAAGAGGAAGGGCAGAAGCTGAAGGCGCTGCGCGCAGACACCAGCCTAAGCAAGGCCCAGAAACACCAGCAGCTCAAGGCGATCCGTCAGGACCTGCTGACCAGGGTAAAGCCCATCCTGACGCCTGAGCAGTTGGCTAGATGGCAGGAAATCCGTCAGCAGATGCACCCCAACCGCAAGCAGGACAGCTAGCCGGCTCCGCGCAAAGAAGGCAGCCAAGGGACGCAATCGCAGTCGCCGAGGTCATTCGGCGACTTATGCTTTCGCAGGAGTAACCAGCGCTGATACGTATCGCTGGCTAGGGCTGCTTGGGGGCGTCCTGGGATGCTGCTGCCGCTGCCGGTTGCGCTTTGGCCTTCGCGGCCTTAGGCTTGCCCCCAAAGCCTAGCAGCCTGCATAGCTTTTGCCAGATGAAATCCCGGGTCTTCTTCACGTAAACGAGGGCGCCCACAACGGCGGCAACGCACATTTGCAAGAGCAAAGCGCCGCTGCCCGGGTCAATGTAGGCAAAGATCGTATTAAGTGACATGCTATCAAAACCGACATACGGCGCTCTAGCCATCTTCCGCTCTGCCCGCGCAAGGATGCGCCATACACGTGAGAGTCTGTCAAATCCCCGGCGCGATTGGAAGTAGCATTTTTACCTAAATTCATCCGCAAGCCCGGGCTCGGCATTATCTTGTTCAAGCTTATCACACTTCGCTATTCCGTCCACACGCGCACTTGCGCGAAGCACGCATGGCAGCCAAGCACAAGCTGAAGCTCACCAGCAGCACAGCGCTGAACCTGCTGGCGGTTCGCTGGGAGAGCGAGAAAGGCGCCTAGGCTGGCAGGGCAGGCGGGGCAGGCAGCCCGTTCAATAACCTGCTTATTGGTAGCGGCCTCGCTTCCGGGGACTGCCCACTTTGGGCGGCGTCCCTGCCAGCGCGGCCCAGCCCGCGGTATTCACGTTGCGCAAATGCAGCCCCAGATTATTGTGGCGTCGTGTTTTGGTTCTGGTTCTGGTGGGTGCATCACGGCCTGATGGTCGTGGTGGACCTCGCTTGGTGGCTGCTGGCCATGGGCCTTACGAGGAAACCACTCTGGCGCCTCGTGATCAGCGCCTTTCTGGCGGTGCAGTTGGCCTGCATCGTGTCAGGGATGGCCGGGGTTGACTGGCCCAGCCATGTTCCGAGATCTGTGTACCTGACGGTCCTCGTTTGGCACTATCTCGGGTTGGCTCTGCTTCTGCCGGTGGGAGCCATTTGTGGCTACGCATGGATCAGGCGGTGGCTGGTTCGGGTGCGGGCGGCCAGGCAGGAACCTCCGGTCGCAACTCTCGTGGGCGTGAACTCGCTCACCCGGCGTGAATTCCTCGGTGCCGCCGCTTCTCTGGCGCCTCCTCTGTTCACCATCGGTCTGACCAGCGTGGCCGTGGCGCGACTGGACAACCTGCGCTTGCGGCGCTTCACGCTTGCGGTCCCGACGCTGCCCCGCGCGCTGGACGGCATGACCCTTGTGCACCTGACTGATCTGCACATCGGCCAATTATCCTGCGCTCGGGTGCTGCGGGAGATGGCCGACAAGACCAACGCCCTTCGGCCCGACCTGGTGCTTTGGACCGGCGATCTCATTGATTACGCGCTCTCCGACCTGTCCGGTGGCATTGCCCTGGTCAAAGCGGTGGAAGGTCGTTACGGCGCTTGGCTGACCGAAGGCAATCATGACCTGGCCGACGACGAAGGGGAGTTCCAGCGGCGCGTCAAAGCCGCAGGGGTGCCCCTCTTGTTGGATGAGTCAGCCCTGACGCACGTTCGCGGCTATCCCGTCCAAATCTTCGGCTTGCGCTGGCTGTCCGGCGCCGACCTGCACCGCGACCACGTGACGGCGCTCCAAGTGCGCGAGGTCTTGAGAAATCGCCAACCGGATGCCTTCCCCATTCTGCTGTCGCATCACCCCCACGCTTTCGACGCTGCCGTCAACGCCGACCTGCCACTAACGCTGGCCGGCCACACGCACGGCGGGCAATTGATGTTGGACTCTCGGCACGGTTTGGGTTCCGTCATGTTCCGCTACTGGTCGGGCCTCTACCAGCGGGGGCGGAGCCAGCTCATCGTGTCCAACGGGGTTGGCACCTGGCTTCCCTTCCGCATCAATGCCCCGGCGGAGATCGTTCACATCACCCTGCGTTGCACGGAAGCCCGCGGGTGACTTCTGTCGCGGCGGGCGCTTGCAGGCACTCTCCTTTACTTGGCCTTGGGCGTTGTTTACTGTAGCGCAAATCGGCTTACGCCCATGAAACCCGCGCTCACCTCGTTGTTATGTCTCCTCCTGCTCACCGGCTGCCAGCATGTCCAGCGGGAGATGTTTCTCGCCGACGTCCGCATCAATGACAAGCCGGTGCGCTTCGCTTACGACACGGGAGCCGGCGAGACAGTCATGTGGACCCACTCAGCTAAGCGGCTGGGCTTGAAGGTATTCAAGCCGCCCTCCTCCCCCAAGGTGGCGCCCGGTTGCGTGAAGATCGGACACACCGAGCTGTGTCGCTTTAACGTGGGCCACGAAACCTTCCAACTCAAGCTGGCTACGGTGCACCTGCCCTGGCCCTGGGGAGGGCTAATAGACACGGACGGCGTCATCGGGTGGCCGGACCTGAAGAGTGATTTCATGGCCTTTGACACTGCCGACGATGCCATCAAGAACGTTGATGGTTTGCCGCAGGACACCAACGGATGGACCAGGCTCCCGCTTTATCGGCACACAGGCGTCCTGGCCTTGGAAATTCCGCGCGCCGATGGCAAGACCGGCGTCCTGCAAGTGGATACAGGCAGTGCTGAGGGGGCCAGCCTTTCGCCCGCCCGCTGGAAGGAATGGCGCGCGACCCACCCCCACGCGCACGGGAGCTGGCTGCTCAACTTCATGCCTGGTTCAGGCCCGGCCATCGGGCGCCAATACGAGGCCGACGACTTAGTCATCGGTCCGCTAACATGGAAGCGTGTGACCATTCGCAAGGCGCGCCCGACCGAGATGGCCGTCGCCGAGGGTGGCGGCGTCGTTGAAGCCAGCATCGGCCTCGCGGCGTTGCGTCAGTTGAACCTCATTATTGACCGGACCAATCAGATGGCCTACGTGCGGCGCAGCCCGGACTGGGTTCCGAGCGGCGAAGCCACTCGCCAAAAGGCGCAGCGCAGAGCGACGTCATCCACCAACAGCACCGTGCGGCTCAATTTCCAGGCGCATGAGTATGCGGACCTCGCGCAGGCGGCCCTGGACTCGGGGAAGTTCTACGACGCCATCACTAATCTAACCCGCCTGCTGGAGTTGCAACCTGACAACGCCGGGGCCCTGGCGGCTCGCGGCGAACTCTTATTCAGGTTGCACGCCGCCGAAGGCAGTGCGACCAACCTGGATCGGGCGCTCTCCGACCTCAGTCGCGCGCTGGAGTTGGATGCGGGGATCACTTACGCCTATTACGGCCGCGGCAGCATCTACTACCTCACCCAGCGATGGGACGACGCCCTGAGGGATTACCAGCGCTTCTGCCAAAAGGCGCCAGATCAGTCCAACTACCCGCGATTTTACGTCTGGCTGATTCGCGCCCGAAAAGGCGAACAGGCAGCGGCGGACCAGGAGCTTGGCGCCTGGTTCGGGCCGGGGCGGAAGGTGAAGGCAGACCGCTGGCAGAGGAATGTCGGCGCGTTTCTGCTGGGCCGGATGAGCGAGGCCGGCTTTCTGTGCGCGTCGCGTCGCGGCCACGATTCCGGACGGCAATGCGAGGCATGGTTTTACGCCGGCATAAAGCGCCTCCTTTCGGGCGATGCCGCCTCGGCGCGCGATTATTTCAGGAAATGCCTGGCGACGGGCAGGAAGGACTACGAGGAATACAACCTGGCCGCGGCCGAACTGAGGCTCTTGGAACGGCAAAGCCTCTCGGGTGTAACCCTTGGCTGCGGCACGGAGTGTCCACCCCGCACGGACATTGGAATAGGCGCTGTTCCCGGCCAAAGACCTACAGGGAAATTGTTACCGGAGTATTATCGCTTTGTCTCGTCTGTATCGGCAGCCCCCCTGGGCCCGACGCAACCTGCAACCTGATACCGCGACCAAAGTGACACATCAGGGCCGGAGTGCCCGCATCTCGGGCGCAGCAGCATGGGCAAGCACGCTGGGGTCAGAATCGCTCCGATCCAGCCTTTACTCAACTTTGATCGCCTGGCCGCGGGCTTTGGGCTTCGAGCGCCGTTCAATGCGCGCATCAATCACGGCGCGGAGCCCTTTGAGGAATTCCAGCCGGGCCGTCTCGAAATGGCGGCAGGCTTCGGCCGGCGGCGCCAGGCGCTGGATCAGTTCACTCAGAGCCGGGCCGGCGCCCTGGCAAAGGCACGGCGTGCCGCAGGCGGCGGGCGATTTGGTCTTCTTTTTCATTGTGTCTCCTGCAGTTCAATAACCAACACCCCGTCCTCGAGCGTGGCGCGGACGGGGGAAAGGCCGGTCATGGAGTTGGGTAAGCCAATGTGCCGTCGGACGGTGCCGACCTCGAGCACCAGGTCTTCCCCCTTCTTGAAGAGGCTGACCTCGGCTTTGGCCGCGAACGGGGCCTGGAGGCGCACCTCGTAGTGGCCGTTGCGTTTGCGGAAAGAGTAAGGCCGTTCGGTGCGCGTAACGGCGGCGGGGTCTTCGCCGTGAGCGAACACATGGTGGGCGAGCGCGCGGATCGCGTCCAGGCCCAGGACCTGGTTCGGGAACAACGGGACCTGGCGAATCGGCACGGGGGCGAAGTAGCTCTCGATTTCCTTCAGGCACTTCTCCTGGGTGCGCCGCCACTCGCGGAAAAAGGCTTCCTCGACCTCCTCGGGCAGCACGCGGTTGACGAGGACCTGATCCACGGTCAGGCCGTGCAGCGAGAAATAGACAAAGGCGCGCTGCGTTTCCCGGACAACCATTTTCTCGGCGTTGGTAACCAGGCGCACGCTGGTCAGGCGCGGGTCTTCGAGCAGTTGGTCAATGCCCTCGATGCGGGTGAACAGGTCCTTCACGCTGGCGAAATAGCTATCTGGCGGCAGCTCGAACGGGGCGACGCGGTTGGCGATGGGCCGCACGGCCCGAAGCACGCCGCGCTGGACCGGGAAGATGTGTTGCATGTACCACTTCATGGTGGTGGGCATGGCCACGAAGCGCAGGCTCTCGCCCGTCGGCGCGCAATCGAGGACGATCACGTCGTAGCGCTTCTCCTTGTGCCAATCGTTCACGTAAAGCAGCGCGCTCAGTTCCTCCATGCCCGGGAAGATGGCCATCTCCTCGGCCTCGACTTCGCCCAGGCCGGACGTGCGCAACAGCGAGCTGATATAGGACCATATCTGACGCCAGTTGCGCTTGATCTCGTTCTGTATGTTGACCTCGTGAATCCAGAGGCGGTCGGTGATGCGGCAAGGCTCGGAGGTCTTCCGGTCAAAAAGCCCGGCCTCGAGGTCGAAGGCATCGGCCAGCGAATGGGCCGGGTCCACGCTCATCACGAGCGTGCGGTAGCCGAGTTCGGCCAGGCGAAAGCCGGTGGCGGCCGAGAGGCTGGTTTTACCCACCCCGCCCTTGCCGCTGAACAGAAGGATGCGCATATCGAGATAGACTAGCCCAAAAGCGCGGTCATGTGCCGGAGCTTATGGCACTTTTGACAGCGATGCCAGCCATTCGTCACGCTCGCTTGGGCGCCCATTGCGATCAAACATATTCCTGATAGAGCGCCGCCTTGGTGGGAGGTTGTTCAGGTTTGTCGCGTGCATTGGCCTCCTGGTCTGTTATAGACTCGCGGAGTGGAATTCGGTGCCCCACAACTGCTGCCGCTGCTAAAGCAATACTTCGGGTTCAGGTCCTTCCGCCCATTGCAGGAAGAGATTATCCGGGATGCGTTGGCCGGCAGGGACGTGTTCGCCCTGCTGCCGACGGGCGGCGGGAAATCGCTCTGCTTCCAGTTGCCGGCGATGGCGCGGGAGGGGCTGACCGTCGTCGTGTCGCCGCTGATCGCGTTAATGAAGGACCAGGTGGACGCGTTGCAGGCCAGCGGCGTGCCGGCGACGTTCCTCAATTCGTCGCTGGGGGCTGGCGAATCGCGGGCGCGGCTGCGTGGGCTGCACACGGGGCAGTATAGGCTGCTCTACGCTGCGCCGGAGCGGTTGATGCTCTCGGGATGCCTGGCCGACTTGCAGCGCTGGGGCGTGAACCTGCTGGCCGTTGACGAGGCCCATTGCATCAGCGAATGGGGACATGACTTCCGCCCCGAGTATCGCCAGCTTGCCGAGTTGCGCCAAATATTTCCGGCGGTGCCGATGATGGCGCTGACGGCGACGGCCACCGAGCGGGTGCGCAGCGACATCGTCGCGCTGCTGAAGCTGCGCGAGCCGAAGTGCTACGTCGCCAGCTTCAATCGCCCGAATCTGACCTACCGCGTCTTCGCCAAGCATAAGCCTTACCAGCAGGTGCTGGAGTTCCTGCACGGGCGGCCCAGCGAAAGCGGTATCGTCTATTGCCAGTCGCGCAAAACAACGGAGAGCGTGGCCGACAAGCTCAATGCGGATGGCGTGAAGGCCAGGCCCTACCACGCCGGCTTGACGCCGCGCCAGCGCTCGGAGCACCAGGAGCTTTTCCTGCGGGATGAGGTGCGGGTGATTTGCGCGACCATCGCCTTCGGCATGGGCATCAACAAGCCGAACGTGCGCTTCGTGGTGCACTACGACTTGCCGAAGAATATCGAGGGCTATTACCAGGAAACGGGCCGCGCGGGGCGCGACGGCCTGCCCAGCGAGTGCGTGCTGCTCTTCAGCGCCGGAGACGTGGTGAAGCAGATGCGTTTCATTGACGAGAAGCCCGAGGCGAGGGAGCGCATCATCGCCCATGAGCAATTGCGCCAGATGGTGCATTATGCCGAATGCGCAGGCTGCCGTCGCGGCGAGCTGCTGGGGTATTTCGGCGAGAAGTCTGACGAGGAGAGCTGTGGCGGGTGCGACAACTGCCTCTCGCCGCGCGACACCTATGATGGCACGCTGGCGGCGCAGAAGTTCCTCTCGTGCATCTACCGTGTCCGGCAGCAGAGCGGATTCGAGTTTGGCATGAACCAGATCGTCGAGGTGCTGACGGGGGCAGAGACCGAAGCCATCCGCAAGTGGGGCCACGAGCGGCTCTCGACCTACGGCATTGGCCACGAACACACCCGCCCGGAGTGGAAGGCCATCGGGCGGGAGTTGATCCGGCTTGGCCTGGTGCGGGAGGTGCCACGTGAGAGCTTTACAGTGCTGGGGCTCACAGACGAGGGTCTGGCCGTGCTCAAGCAGCGCAAGCCGATCAAGCTGACCCGGCCTGTGGCCGCACCTGTGCCTGAGGAGCGCCGGGTTGGGGAGATCGCCTGCGATGAGCTGCTCTTCGAGTGCCTCGTGCGCCTGCGCAAGCAGCTTGCCGATGAGCGAGCCGTGCCGCCGCACATTCTGTTCTCGGATGTGACGCTGCGACAGATGGCGCGCGACTACCCGGTCAACGAGAGGGAGTTGGGCCGGATCGTCGGCATGAGCGCCAGGAAACTGCAGGAGTTCGGACGAGTCGTCCTCGCAGTGATCGCCGGACACCTGGAGACCCATCCACGGCAGATATTTGCGGAAACGTCCTTCCAGGAGCAAGCGCCGCGCCGCGCGGCGTCGGGCCGCGCGTTCCCGGCCGATGACAGCCCGTACGACAAGGCTCTCTTTGAGCGGCTGCGCCAGGTGCGCCGGAAATTAGCGGAGGCCCGCGGCTTGCCCGCCTACATGGTCCTGCACGATTCGGCCCTGCGCCAGATGGCACGGCTCTATCCTCAGAACGCCGGGGAGTTAGCGCGGATTCCCCGCGTAGGGGAGAAGCGAGCCGGCGAGTTCGGAGAGCAGTTCCTGGCGGTCATCGCCGAGCACGCGCGGAGCAACCCGAGGACGCCTGGCTGAACATGCCCTTCAACTGTGACGAGATGAAGGCGGCCCTCGCAGCTTTCGCCGAGCGGGGCGTGTTCCTCGGCACATCCTCGTGGAAGTATCCCGGCTGGCTGGGGCAGCTCTATACCGAGGACCGGTATATCTGGCACGGCAGGTTTTCGGAGTCGCGCTTTGAGCGGCTGTGCCTGGCGCAATACGCCGAAGTGTTTAAGACCGTCTGCGTTGATGCCGCATACTACAAGTTCCCCGATGCGCGCTTCCTGGAAGGCCTTTTCTCCCAGGTGCCCGCGGACTTCCAATTCGCCTTCAAGGTAACGGACCGGATCACCATCAAGCGCTTTGCCAACCTGCCCCGGTTCGGTGCGCGTTCCGGCACCGCCAATGAGGATTTCCTCAACGCCGCCCGCTTCCAGTCGGACTTCCTGGGTCCGTGCGGGCCCTACCAGAGACAGGTGGGGCTATTGATCTTCGAGTTCTCGCGCTTCTGGCCGGCTGACTTCGCCCACGGGCGCGACTTCGTAGCCGCATTGGATGAGTTCCTGGGCCGGCTGCCAAAGGGCTGGCGCTACGGCGTGGAGATTCGCAACCAGGCGTTCCTGCACCCCGAATACTTTGCGATGCTGGGACGCCACGGCGTTGCGCACGTGTTCAGCAGTTGGCAGGACATGCCGCCCCTGAGCGAGCAAATCGCCATGCCGGGGAGCTTGACTGTGCCCGCTTTCTTTGGCGCCCGCCTGCTCCTGAAGCCGGGCCGCAAATATGAAGACGCAGTCAAGCAGTTCAGCCCTTACAACCGCATCCAAGACCCCTATCCTGAGGGACGGGCGGTAGGGGTAAAGCTGATCAAGGAGGCTGGCCGGCGAAGCGGTGCCCCCCAGGGCTTCATTTATGTGAACAACCGCTTCGAGGGCAATGCCCTCCAAACCGTCGCAGCAATAGTGGACGCAGCGGGACGGGACTGAGTGAAGCCAGAGGGAGACTCACTGCCTTGGGCTTGGCCACTTGCCATTTGCCGTATGCCATTGGCTCCCGGCCAGTTCGGTTGCAGCCGTGCCGCGCTACGTCCATCTGTGGTCTTCCTACTGGGCCCCTTCCGCGATGCAATAGAGGTATTGGCGCCCGCGCACGAAGAGTTCCTTGCCCGCGAGCGCTATGGAGGCGTCGGTCTTGTCGGCGAGCTTATTGGTAGCGAGGACCTCCAGCTTCGGTCCCAGCTTGAGCACCAGGCAGGTCCCATCGCGGCCCAGCACGTACACGCGGCCTTTAGCTGCTACGGGAGACGCATATATCTCGGTGAGGCCCTCCAATCTCTCCCCCTCAAACTGCTCCGCTCCCGTCTTGGCGTCGAAGCATGAGAGCAGGTTGTTATTGTTGGCCAGGACGTAGAGCAGGCCGTCCGCGAGCAACGGCGACGGGACGTAAGGCGTGTGCTTATCATGGTGCCAGCAAATGGCATCGGTGCCCGTGAGGTCGCCCGTGCGGCCGAGACGAATCGCAAAGAGCGCGCTGCCGCGGAAGCCGCTCGTCACATACACCGTATCGGCGGACGCCACCGGGCTGGGAATCGCGTTGACGGTCTGGCCGGCGCAGGACCAAAGCTCCTTGCCGCTGGCGAGATCGTAGCTGCGCACTTTGCCCGTGGCGTTGACCACGACCTGCGGCTTGCCCTGGTAATCAATCACCAGCGGCGTTGACCAGCCGGTCCCCTCGTCGCGCGGCGTACGCCAAAGCTCCTTGCCGGTGCGCTTATCGAGAGCAGCAATGAAGTCGTGGTCCCCTTCGTCGTCCCAATAAACAACCACCATATCCCCGTAGAGCGCGGGCGACGCCCCTTCGCCGAAACCCATCTTGGTCTGCATGTGGCCGAAGTCCTTTGTCCATTTGAGGTTGCCCTCCATGTCGTAGCAATGCAGCCCGCGCGAGCCGAAATAAGCCAGCACCAACTGGCCGTCGGTGACGGGTGAGGCGGAGGCAAAGGTATTGTTCGGCTGGTGTCCCTCGTGCGGCATCTCCTCACGCGCGGTCCTCTGCCAAAGCGTTTTGCCTGTCTGGCGCTCCAGGCACAACACAACGAATTGGTAAACCTCGTTTGGCTGCTCCGGCCTCATTCCACGGCCTGGCGGGCCGCCGCCGGGCGGAGGCGGACCACTGCCGGGTGGTGGCCCGCCGGGTGGAGGCGGGTCACGCCGTTGATCGGCAGCAGGCTCGGAGGCCTTGCCTTCGCCCTTCTCGCCGGTCGGAATGGCAGTGAGAATAAAGACCCGGTCGCCCCAGACAATGGGCGTCGAATCGCCTGAGCCGGGAATGCTGGCCTTCCACTTCACGTGCTGGCTGTCGCTCCAGGTCAAGGGTGGATCAGCCAGGGGCGCCACTCCGGTAGCCAGCGGCCCACGCCATTGGGGCCAGAAGCGGTTGGCATCTCCATTCGAATTGGCCGCTTTGCCCTGCTCAGCGAGGCAAAGGACGACCGTGCTCAAGAGTATCAACGTACGTTTCATATACACCGGGGTGCTCACACTTCTGCTATGAGAAGATGCTCGTTATTCAGTGGCTCGCAAGGGGCAAACCGCTGAGAAGCCTGGCGTCCTCGCGAATGAGCCGCTGGTCGCCGAGCAACCAGATGAGTGCGGTTGCGCCTTGGAGGCTGGACCGGGCATTGGTGACAATGCGTTTGCTTGGCTAGCGCTTGAGAATCACCGAGCGCATCAAGAGGGGTGAGTCGGCCGGGATCACCTGAGCCGACGAATTCAATTTGAAGGCGCGACGGCTTCCTGGTTAACAGCGATTCGAGCTGATATGCCTCGTCAATATAGCTCCCCCACGACCGCAGTTTGAGCAGGAAATGGGAATGACGCTTTGTCGTTTTGGCGCGTTTGGATTTCATATGTCCTTTCGTATGGCTCGTGGTTGATGAGAAATTGCGGGCGGAGATTCTCGCCTCCGCCCGCATGTCTTGGCATCCCTGAACCGGCGGACCGGCGTGAGGTCAACACGCCGCCCGCACAAGGTCCGAGATGACGGCCGGCACGCTGGTGTCGAAACCGACCACGTCCAGCATGCCGCGTGGTGGCCGTGCGCAAGCACTTCGGGTCGGCCAGAGTGAAGCCGATGGAGGTCATGCCTGCAACGACTGCCTTGGTGTTGCCGACGAACCGATCCCGATAATGCCGCAGGGCCTGAGCCTGGTGGATCTTGCCCGCCCAGGTCTCGCTGTCGGTGTAGGTGACGAAGGCCGAGACCCGCAGCCGATCGCGGCGAGCCCAAACCATCGGCAGGCGCAGCCTGTGCCGACCATCGCATCGCGATAGCGCGAACCCGCTGGATGATGCCGCCCAGACGTCATCGCGGCGAGAGGGCGACGCGCGTGATGTCCGATTCGCCGCAGCTTACGCTCCGCGCTTGGGCAGTGGGCCGTACTGCCTGCGGTCGGCTCAATCCGCCATCTTCTCGCCGTGCTTGGGATATCCGTTGGGCTGGGGAATGTGGGTATCCAGGCTCTTTTTGCAAGGCGGCAGCACGTACTGGCTCATATTCGTTTCGAGCTTTACACGCAGCGTAACGCAACCCACGCCGAAGACGCTGCTGCGAGTGGCAACGTATCCTGGCCCCGTCTCGAACGGTGCCACGCGACGAAACGCAAACGCCCGGCCACCCTGAGTGGTCACAATGAGGTCCCCCACGCTGTTTGCCAGTTGCTTGAATCTACCCGGGGCAACAATAACCTCTTCGCCGCTCTCGGAGCTCCGGACCCGTATCCTCATCGGCGTTCCGTTTCCAAAACTGACTGCGAGCTTGGTGCAACAGCCGCTCGTTGAGGCGACGAGCATCACAAGCAGCACTGTCGCGACGGTGCCCCCTCCCATGCTAATGGGTCTCCTGGTCGCCCGGTTTAATGAAATGCTTGGCGTGGTAGAGCCTGAACAGAACCAGTACCAACTCGCCGGTGTAACCCTGCCATATCTGGTGGTCGTCGCCGCTCATCAAGGAATCCTTCCCGCTGTTGGACTCGCAGGCTAAAACCGAAGCGGGACGCATACGGTCGTTTACCCCTCGGCCGGGGTCAGTTGGCTATCCTTTGGCCAGTCTTCGGATAGCCGGTGGGTTGCGGGGCTCCGGGGTCGAGCCTTCTTTTGCCTGGCACCAGTACGTAAAGCTCCATGTTCGTTTCTAGAAGGACGGTAAGAGTCACGCATGCGGGGCCGAAGATGCTCCCTCGCCTATCGAGGTAATTCGGGTCCATGTCGTAGCCGAGGAGAGAAACGTTTGCGAACTGGAACTGACCGTTGGTCTGCGTCATTACAAACAGGTCTCCCGAGCTGTACGGAAACTTCTTAAACCGTTTCGGTCGGATTTCCACTTGCTGACCGGTGCGGGCACTCTCGACGCTAATCCTGCCGTCCGTCCCATTGCCAAACCTCAGGGACAGTTTAGCGTAGCATCCCGTTACCAACCAGACCAAGGCAATGCAGAGGCTCGCAATGATTGATTTCTCCCTTGTCATCAGTTAGTTGCCTGGTCCCCAGGCTTGATGAAGTGCTTAGCGTGGTACCGTCTGAATGGCACGGGGTACAGCGTGCCAGTGTAACCGTGCCATATCTGGTGATCGTTGCCGCTCATCAGGTCTGGCTGGCCGCTATTGGAGTCACACGCGAAAACCAGGCCCAGAGCCATTCGATAGTAGAGTCCTGGACCGGAAAACCTCAGCACCGTGTCGCCAGATTGGCTTACGAGTTCCTCAGCGGGGTAAGGGTACGAGCCATGTCCCCAAAAGTACACGCCGTGCAGCTCCTTTGCTACGGATCTGGAGATGAATATTCTGGTCAAACCCATCCAGTCGCCCTTACGGTGGTAGTGATTGTCAACGTAGAATCCCCTTGCGCGCAGGTACTTCACACTTGAATTCCAAGTGACGTACCAGCGGCCGACACCACCGCCATATCCTGCCCAGTAAGCGACCACCGTGTTCGGGACCTCAAAATGCTCGCAGCCGATCATTTGTTGGCTGGCGGAACTGGGCATCGTATTGCCGGATGGGAGGGTTAACCATCGCTCATACTGAAACGCGCTGAGTCCGATCAGGTCCGCGAGGTCACCAATCGTGTCGCCAGCCTCTGGGTCGGCTCCGGCCTTCTCGTCGCCATTCCTGCTGACCCGCCACTTCTCGCCGAGCGAATCCCACTTTGCGATGGGATCGTTGCCGCAGAAGATGTATAGATTCTCCCCGCCTTCCTCGTCGATCGGGTCTCTGCTCAACCAATGTGCCGTACTGGGACTGTACCAGCGCATGGCCTGAGCCTGCGTGAGAGTGAGAACAGCAGCGACCCCGATCAACACGGTCTTCGAGTTCACGTTCATGGCTTTCCTTTCCCGTTTACTGGTGCGTTTATTTCAAATTGAGAACATCTCGTCAACACTGAATTCTGGCGTACCTTTCGGGCACCCGTGCAATGAGTGTCAACGACATGAACAGCCCCCGCTGCGCATTTTCCTTGTCTGCCCCACTCGGCACGATAAACTCTCGACATGGCTCCATGCTTCGCAGAGCCGAAAGCGCGGAACCCGAAGCACGTATTCGGCAGAAACGGTACTGAACTGCTCCGGGTATTCGCTCTCGGGTTGGTCACCGGAGTCTGCTTTCTGGTGGGGTCCAGTTCGACGTGGGCTGCCGATCAGACCCAAGAAGAACCCGTTAAGGCCGAGGGCACCGCTGCCACGGCCTCGTTCAAGCAGCCTAGGTCGCTTGCCGAGCTTCTGGCCCTGAAGTCTGAAGAACTGGTCAAAGTGGATGTTGAGCTCCTGAACCTGCTTTGTGCGGAGGGCTTGCGTGGCTCGGAGAACCTGGACATTCAGCAGTGCCTCGACACACTCGAGGCTTGGTCGCGGCAGGTGAGGCGTGAGACCGACCGCAACTTTCATCAGTTTGCCGAGCACCCCGAGGAATTCAAGAACGCGTTGGCGTACTACCGCATGGGAGTACTGGGCGCGGTGCTGTGCGAGGACCTACGCATTGAGTACAATCCAGCGCTTGAGCAGGTCTCAAACGAGGCGATCAAGACGCACGAACTGGAAAAGTGGAACCGCTTCTTTGGCGATTCCGGCGACGTTTTCATTCACGGCCTGCTGAGCAGCAAGCATCATGGCACCTGCTCTTCGATGCCTTTTCTCTACGCGGCTATAGCTCGGCGGCTGGGTTATCCGGTCACTATTGCCGCCAGGAAGCACCACCTTTATGCGCGGTACGACGACGGGAATGGCGAGCACCTCAACATCGAGGCGACCGAGAACCGGGGCTTCGCAACCCCTTCGGATGAGGAATTTCGCGCGGGCTCTCCGCCGATGACGGAGGACGAGATCCGTAGCATGTGCTGGCTGCGCCCGCTGAGCAACAAGGAGATTCTAGCCATCTGCCTGCTGAACCGGTCTTCGTGCTTGCGCAACATGGGCCGGTACGAGGACGCCAACGCCGCCCTCGACCTGGCGGCCCATTACCAACCCGAGACGACGCTGGTGAAGCGGGTTTTTGAGAAGAACCGGAAGCTGAACCGGGACCTCATCGCCGCTGATCGTTGGGATGCGCTCTGGAACGAAGTGGAGAACCTGCTCATGCCGTCCGGCGGACTACTGGCGGAGCACTTCCGCGACCGGAGGGTTGGCGTGCAGCTATTCATGAACCAGAGCACCAATATTGCCGAGATCGAGAAATCCGTGGCTGACCTGAAACACGAGTTGGCCCGGTATCTTGCGGAAATCTCTGATGATGCGGCGAAGGTCCAGGCCGCTTTCAGCCCGCCCCAGCCTTCTGGCGAGCAGCAGCAGTTTTTGGCCCTGCTGGCCGACATTCCGCAGCCGCAGCGCATTCTCATCCCGCGAGCGCTCGTCCCGCCGGAGTATGCCAGGCAAGGGCTGCCGCCGGAGTTGCAGAGCCGGGTGGCCAAACTGACGAATGCCCGGGAGATCGCCGAGGAAATGACGGCCTTCCATGACGAGGAAACGCGCCTGCGGAATGTGGACATTCAGCACGCCTCCCACTCCGCCGGCGAAGAGGTCACCCTGCCGGCTGGCTGGCACCCGCACGAGCACTTCCAGTTGTCGGAGCTTGGCATCAACCTGGACAGTCTGCCCTCAACGTATCGGAACATGGAAATACCGCCCGAACTCCAAAGACACTTAGTCAGCCGGACCGTCAACCTGTCTGGTGGCAAAGAGGCCGCGGTAATGGACGAAATCCGCCGCTTCCAAGGAGACCAGATTGAGCGCCGGCAGATTATGGAGGGCATCCAGAAAAGGCGCCGGTCACTGGATCAGATTCCTCTTACGCAGCCGCCTGTGCAGGTTCAAATTGTCGATTTGCCAACCGATGGGGCTGCCGAACCCCGACCGTCGGAGGCCCCTCGCAACAAGCAAAATTCCCTGTTGACGCCCTCCCAGAAATCTGAGATAAATGCGTCAGTTAACGGGAAAGGAAAGCCATGAAGGCATATTTGAAGACTATCCTCATCGGAATCGCCACCACCCTCACGCTCACACAGGCCCACGCCATGCGCTGGTACAGCCCGAGCACCGCGCACTGGCTGACCAGGGACCCCATCAGTGAGCGGGGCGGAGTCAATTTGTACGGCTTCGTGGGCAACGATCCCATCCAGTTTATTGATCCGTTAGGTCTCCGCTGGAAGATTATACGCGCCCGAGGAGAGCGGGCCTTGGCAAGTTGTGACTGCGGCGACACTTGGGGTGAGCTTGCACGCAAGATTCATTTCGATACATCCGACTACAGGACCTGGGCACAGAGTACCGACGAGCAGCCGGTGGCGGGTAAGGCTTATTTTATACCCAACATTATCTATATCGACAACGGGGACAGCAAAGCTTCGGATCAGTGGCCGACCTCGATAATCTACATTTGGAGGGCTCTTGCTCAAAACGACAGGCAGGCGTGGGAGCGCCGAGGTTTCCGTGTATTGTGGGATGAGGGAGTAACTGATAATGATATTGAGACCCATCTCAAGAGCGCAAATATATACGGATACGTGTTCATTGGCCACGGATACCATCCGGCCGCCATCAATACTTACTCTCATCTGGGCACCGACGTAAGCGGTATCGGCCCCGACCGATACACGCAGTACGGAATTGCGTTTCTGAATCTGAATTCCTGTTACAGTGCGGAAAGTGTTCCTATCATTCATCGCAACTACACTTACAATGCCTGGGAATCGAACGTCACTACGAGGGGCTGGTTCAAAGGTTACACGGGCTCCGTCAACACACTCAACGAGTTATTCTTGTGGGTGATCACGCACGGGAAAAACGATCACCCATTCGGGTTGGACTAGACACATAGATAGATGTTCGCTCTCAACTCGAGCTTCTGCAGCTTCGTGCGGTCTATGGTTGCTACGCTGGGGTTACTTCTCTGCTGCGGGTTGATCTCCTGCAGTCCTCCAACCACACCGGCTCGCAAAGTTCTGACCCGTTACAGGCTAAAGAACGCGTACTATACCATGCAGGTTCTTGAGAAGGATAACCGCCAGAGCATCGTTGAACAGCTTCAGAATGTGACCAATAAGAGTACTCTCCAGGATAAATGGGTGGAGTTGATGGTGAGGACTGCGGTGCAGTCTGGTATCCAGCCCAAGACGGCTCTTGAGCAGCTTTGCCATGACGGCTATGGGAATCTTTTCAACGTGGACTTTCGGGCGAACCTCGTCACGCACATGGCATCCCCGAGCTTGACGAACCTGACCTTTCCGGTCGTGGTTTGGTCCAGCGGGCCGAACGGAAGCAATGAACTAGGGTTCGGTGACGACATAGTAGCCCCCTCCAGTGGCCCCGTCGCGGCTTCTAGCTTACGGCGATGAAACAGGCGTTCCACTCCCTTGCTATTCTTCTTGCGGCAACTTGCCTTGCTGCCTGCCAATCAGTTCCGCAGGCTCGCGTGATTCGCCTAATGCTCGAAACAAACGCTCCGAAATGGCGTTTGAGTGTCGATGGCGCAGGGCAGGTTGTGGTCTCCAGCACCGAGCTGAGGAGTAAGCTTACCGAACTCCGTCTTCGGCAGGGAGATTTGATTATCTTTGGCACTCCGCCGACTCGGAAGCCCGGCCCGGCCGCTGCAACCTGGGCGTGGCTCGCGGATTACTGCGAGTCAAACAGCGTGGCGATGTACCCATACGCTGCGGATGCGTCTCCGGCCGCGGGGGAATTGTTCTCCATTCCTGTCTATCACTGGACGGCGCCATTTGAGGCGCCGTCCGAACGAGCAGAAGCATCCTTTTTCCGCGAGGGGAGGTTCCTTGGAAAGGCCCAAAAAGGCTTCGATCACATGCTGCGCGACATTGCGCGCACCAAACCCAAGAGAATACTCCTCCTCGGCAGTCTTTACGATATCAATCGGAGCTTAGGGCCGAATCCAATACCTTATGAGCATGAGCGAGACCGTCTCGATGACGTGTTGAGAAGGAGCGGTTCTGACTTGATCGAAATGGACATATTGCCTGGTTTTTAGCACCGAGGCGACAAAGGCAAGTGGGCGGGGTCAGACCGAAAAAAGTCCCTCCGGTTGCATAAAGCGAGGGCATTTCTACGGTCTGACCCAGCCCAAGTGAAGCACACCGATCAGAACCACATTGCTCCTAATGTAGCCTCCGGAAGGCGCCTTGTCTCGTGGGCGCTTGTCTGCGTTGGGTTCGTGCTTTGCGTCTTTGGCTGTGTCGGGGATCGAGCCCCCGCGCGAGATCTGAGGGAAACCGATTCAGCGCATATCCGGGCAGCACTGGAACGGGGGCTTTCCGACTACAGCCGCTCCCCTCGGGTGTCGGCGTATAGCGGTTCTACACTTGCGGCTTCAGACTACACCGTGCCGGACTCGCTTTTACCGCTCATCCGGCTTGGGGATAAAGCTCTGCCCGCCCTGCGGGCCATCGCTGCCGACGAGCGTGGCAGTGAGCGCTGGGTCGCAGTTGTGTGCCTGGCAATCATAGAGGGGAAGGAAGTCAGCACTGGCCGTGTGATGACAGACCCCCAGAGCGGTGTGCGCTTCACGCAATTTGTTGTGCGCAGCTCCGGTTCGCCGGCTCGCCAAGGATGCACCGGTCGGGCTGTAGAGCAGCCGCCCTGAGGGGTGGAGATGCTTCTGTTCATGCACGTGGAGCTTGGAAGGGAGGGGGTGGATGGCGCTGGCGATGATCCGGGTTGGTTTGATGACGCTGGGCATTGATGCATAGCCTTGATTAAGCGATGCGGTATGAAAACGGTCCTGAGCGTCTGCATTGCCTGTTCCGCCGCCAGTCTGCTGGGCCTCTTGGGCCTCTCAGCCTTTTCCCTTGCCCCTGGGCTGGAAGCCAGGCGCTGGACGATGATCTTCGTTGTCGCACTTCTCTTGGTCGCCTGACTGCGTTTGGCCTTTTGGGCTAAGGCGCGATTGCGGGCATCCGTTGGCCCCGCTGTCGCATCTGGCCGTGTCCGAACCGCGATCGTGGTTGGAGGCGTCGTCTACATTCTTTTGATGCTCTTGTGTTGCGTGGGCGGAGGTTACGTCGTATGAGGAAAGAAGAACGGGTCACATGGGGGGCAAACCGTAGAAAGGTCCCTCCGGTTGCATAAAGCGGAGGACATTTCTACGGTCTGAGCCCAGCCCAGGGGCTGCCGAATCCCGACCGCCGGAGGCCCCCTGCAACGAGCAAAATTCGCTGTTGACGCCCTCCCCGAAATCTGAGATAAACCCGTCAGTTAACGGGAAAGGAAAGCCATGAAAGTAAGCCTGAAGATCGCCCTCATCGGAATCGCCACCACCCTTACGCTCACACAGGCCCACGCGATGCGCTGGTACAGCCCGAGCACCGCGCACTGGCTCACCAGGGACCCTATCGGTGAGCGGGGCGGAGCCAACTTGTACGGGTTCGTGAAAAACCAGCCCACGGTTGCATGCGACCCGTTTGGGTTTGCGACTTACAGCATCGAGAATCTGCCTCCAACTGGTTGGTGGATGCTTTCGCTTGCCGATGTACAGGTCGGGGAGGCAACATTCAAGGGCTTTCATTCCAGGTATCTTCCGGCGGATTGGCGCTTTGGCCACCCAGCCTGCCCGTGCAGGAAGGAAAACATACTATTGGTCCAAGTGGTCAAGGATCCGCTCTATCCCGTTCAGTTCGACGCAGGCCCAAACCCGGGACAATTGCCGCCCCACAGTCCAAACGACCCGGTGCCAGGGTACTACGTCTCGGCGCCGGCTGATCCGCTTACAATCGTTGATGCTCCGCACGTGGTGAGTAATCCGAACTGGTCTGCAACCTGGAGATTCGAGGACTGCGCCATCTGCCGGACTCGCCCTGATGCCAGCTCGGTCAATGATCAAGTGTTGGGGTGCATTAAATTTGCCTTCCATCGGATAGACCAGAAGACCGCGGAAATATCCGTGGAGGCAGGTGGCAGCGTCCAAAGCGGACAGAAGGTTTATGTTGTCACCGCCGAAGCGCCAGGTAAGCTATGGTCGAAGGCGCTACAGGACTGGGTCGCAAGAGGAAAGTAGTGAATAAAGCGCCGTTGGCCGTCGCAGCGATGGGCGTGTCGGCGGCGATCTTCGTGCTGATCGTGGCGACGCCCCCGCCCTTTCGGGCCCGGTGCTTGCAGTTCACCTTGAGCCAAGTGCCCTCAAATACCGTTCCCGCCCTAAGCTGCTCCGTAGCGGTCTCGAATCTCTCAGATTCTCCAGTCTTGTACGCGGGGGGCTTCAACAAACTGTGGCTCAGGGTCGCCTACAGTACCAATGGCATCTGGCATTACACCCGCGTCTGGACTCCCGGAGGCGGCAATGGCGTCTTGCCGCCGCACACTGAGATCAAGGACACCGTTGAGGTTCCGCTCGGAGCGACCGCAGTCAAGCTCGGGTTGCCCATCACAAGCCTCACTTGGAGAGGGCGGTTCGCGTGGTACGTCGTTGGGCACTGTCCCGAGGCCCTGTACCCAGTGGCACGGTTGTTCATGGCCCCGGACGAACGGCGTAGATCCAGGACCGAGTGGTCGCGCGAGTACTCGGTGCAGGGTGACGGAAGGCAATAGGTGCCGGGGTCAGAAACGCCTATTTCAAGTGAGGCAGTGGAAGCCCGGGGCGGCGTCGGTTCGCAGTGCTGACAGTCCGCCCCACCGCTCGCCCCGTCCGCATTGCACAAGCGGACGGTCAAGCGCTTAGAATAGGCGCCATTCCCCTTTTTGGGGGCTGGCGCTTGATGCCTGGCTTTTTGCTAACCTGCCGACACGATGAAGATCGGCGTCAGTCTCACCGAACAAGAGGCTAAGGCGTTTAAAGCGCAAAAGGAGCAGGAGCTTGGCCCCGGCTAGTGGGTGGACGTGTACAAATGGCAAGGGCCCAGAGCCCCGGCGTCTCCTATGTGGACCACTACAAGATCCTGGGCCTGCTTCCCGACCCGGAAGGCGGCCTGAGCGACATCACCGACCTTTACCTTGCCCAGTTCAAGCTGCTGCCCCCCGGCAAACGCGTCATTATCCGGACCGTGCAGCAAATCAACGGCTGGCGCGACCTGCCCAAAACCATCTCCGCCCGCATCCCCGTCCAATAGGCCGAGGGCCTCCTCAAGCCGGCGTAAGCCCCGCGGTTGCCAGCCCATCCCCTCGATGGGCCCGCCTTGGTCGCGCTATATCCCCACCTAAACCCCCTCTATACCCCCTGTATTCCCCCTCTAAACCCCGTCTATTCTAATAGAGGGGGAATACAGGGGGTATAGAGGGGGTTTACTGGGGGATTAGTGGGGGATATGGCGATTAGCTGGAGAAACCCCGCCCATCCTGACGTTCCTCCGGCCCCGAGCGATGCTGCACTTGCGAGACCGTTGCTTGCTTCTGCCTCTTGCGTGGGTAATGCTTTATTCCTCGGTTCGAGGGCGCGCCGCCCTTGGAGAAAGGACAATTGTGAGCAAAACTGGAAAGAGTACTGCCGTAGCCGAAGCCAATGTCTCCGCGCCAGCGGTTCCACAAGCGCGGGATGAGGTTCTCAGGCTCCTCAACCACTACGGCTGCGGCCCCATCCAGTTCGCCGGCACGGACAACGCCCTGTACGAGCGGCACCTCCTCTTCGACAGCGTCGTCGGGCTGGCCGCCGCCGGCCCACGCGAGCGGTTCGAAGCCATCGCCCGGTCGGTGCGCGATGTGCTCGCCCAGCGCTGGGTGCTGACGGAGGAGACCTACACGCGCGAGAATCCCAAGCGCATCTACTACCTCTCCATGGAGTTCCTGATCGGCCGTTCCCTGTCCAACAATGTCACGAACATGCTGCTGGGTCCGGTGACCCAGAACGCCATTCAGCGGAAGACCCTTAATCGGCTCGAAACCATTGAGCAGGAGCCTGACGCGGGCCTGGGCAACGGCGGCCTCGGGCGACTGGCGGCTTGCTTCCTCGACTCCATGGCCACCATGCAGCTCCCGGCTATGGGCTACGGGCTGCGTTACGAATACGGCATCTTCAAGCAGAGCATCAAGGACGGCTGGCAAATCGAGCATCCCGACAACTGGCTCAGCCACCCCGACCCGTGGGAAGTCCCGCGCCTGCACGAAAAGGTCGGAGTCAAACTTCACTGCTCGTTCGAGGTCTGCGGGGGACGGCTGCGTGCGCGTCCGGGACGCCAGGCCGGCCTCATCGGCGTGCCGTATGACCGCCCCATCGTCGGCTACGGCGGCAAAACCATCAACACGCTCCGGCTCTGGGAGGCTGCCGCGCCTGACTTCTTCGACTTCCAGACCTTCAGCCACGGCGACTTCGTCGGCGCCGTCGCCGAGACCCTCACCGCGGAGTCCCTCACTCGCGTGCTTTATCCAGACGACTCGACCAGCCAGGGCAAGGGCCTGCGTTTCGTGCAGGAGTATTTTCTAGTCGCCTGCTCTCTAGCCGACCTGGTGCGGCGCTTCCGGCACACCAACAAGGATTGGAGCCAACTGCCCGAGAAGGTCGCCATCCAGCTCAACGATACCCACCCGTCTATGGCGGTCCCCGAGCTGATGCGTATTCTGCTGGACGAAGCGCAACTCGGCTGGGAATCGGCTTGGGATATCACGAAGCGCACCCTGGCTTACACCAACCACACGCTCCTGCCCGAGGCCCTGGAGAAATGGCCCGTCGCATGGTTCCAGCAGTTGCTGCCGCGCCACCTGGAGATCATCTACGAAATCAATCGGCGCTTGCTGGATGACGTGCGCGCTCGCTACCCGGGCGACGAAGCCCGCGTCGTCAATGTCAGCCTGATCGAAGAAGGGCCGGAGCGGAGGGTGCGCATGGCCAACCTGGCGATTGTCGGCTCCCACAGCACCAACGGTGTCGCCGCCATCCACTCCCGGCTGTTGCGCACGATGACCGTCAAAGACCTTGCGGAGATGTTCCCCGAGCGCTTCAGCAACAAGACCAACGGCGTCACGCCCCGCCGCTGGCTGCTGCTCGCGAATCCCGCTCTCGCCCGCACAATTAACGAGGCCATCGGCGATGGCTGGATCACCGACCTTAAGCAGCTTGAGAAGCTAAAGCCGCTGGCCGATGACAAGGCCTTTCGAGCCGCGTTCCTCAAGGCCAAGCGCGATGCAAAGGCTCAGTTTGCCGACTGGCTCAAATCCACCACCGGCCTGGTAGTGAACCCTGAGTCTATGTTCGATTGCCAAATCAAGCGCATCCACGAATACAAACGGCAACTGCTCAACGCCCTGCGCATCATCGTGCTCTACAACCGGCTGCGCGAGAACCCCAGCCAGGACATGGCGCCCCGAACCTTCTTCTTCGCCGGCAAGGCGGCGCCCGCCTACCAGTTGGCCAAGCTGATCATCAAGTTCATCAACAATATCGCGGGCGTCATTGACCGCGACCCGGCGGTGCGCGGGCGGCTCAACGTCCTGTTCCTGCCTGAATACTGCGTCACGCTGGCCGAGCGGCTGATCCCTGCCAGCGATGTCTCCAACCAGATCTCGACCGCCGGCTACGAAGCCAGCGGCACCAGCAACATGAAGTTCATGATGAACGGCGCGCTGACCATCGGCACCCGCGACGGCGCCACCATCGAGATGGCTGAGGAAGCCGGCGAGGATAACTTCTTCCTCTTCGGCCTCACTGCCGAGCAGGTTGAGGCCAGCAAGAGCTGGTACAACCCCTACTGGCACTACCAGAACGAAGCGGAGACCCGCGCCGCCCTTGACCTCATCTTCGCGGACCATTTCAGCCATAAAGAGCCGGCGGTCTTTGCCCCCATCCACAACACCCTGCTAACGCTCGGAGACCACTACATGCACCTGGCCGACCTGAAGGCGTACCTCGAAGCCGACCAGCGCTTGCGGGACCTGTATGCCGACCCGGATGCTTGGGCGCGCAAAGCCATCCTGAACGTCGCCGCCTCGGGCAAGTTCTCCAGCGACCGCACCATCGCGGAGTATGCCACAGAGATTTGGAAGGCCGCGCCGTGTCCGGTAGGTTGACGCAGAAAATGAGCATCTCTCCTCTCGCCGGCAAGCCGGCCCCAAAAGAGCTGCTGGTCAACCTGGCCCAGCTCGAACGCGATTACTACCAGCTCAAACCCGACCCGAGTGACCCGACCCAGTTGGTTAGCTTCGGCACCAGCGGCCACCGCGGCTCCTCACTGCGCGGCACCTTCACCGAGTCGCACATCCTTGCCATCGTCCAGGCCATTTGCGACTACCGCCGCTCCAAGGGCACCGACGGCCCGCTTTACATGGGCAAGGACACCCATGCGCTTTCGGCCTACGCCCAGCGCACCGCCCTGGAGGTTCTGGCCGCCAACAACGTCCATACCATCATTCAGCGCGACGATGGGGTCACCCCTACACCTGTTATCTCGCGCGCCATCCTGGTGTATAACCGCAACCGCAAAGAGCACCTGGCCGACGGCATCGTCATTACGCCATCGCATAACCCTCCCGAGGACGGCGGCCTAAAATACAACCCGCCGCACGGCGGCCCGGCTGAGAGCGATGTCACGAAGTGGATTCAAGACAGGGCCAACGAATTCCTGCGCTCGGGCAACCGCGAAGTCAAACGCCTGCCCTTCGCCGCGGCCCTCAAGGCCGCCACGACCCGTCAGGAGGATTTCGTCCTCCCTTACGTCAACGACCTGCGGAACGCCATTGACATGGAAGCGATCCGCGCCGCGGGCCTCAAGCTGGGCGTGGACCCGCTCGGCGGCGCCGCCTTGCCTTACTGGGAACCAATCAACTCCATCTACAAGCTGGACATCAAAGTCGTCAACCCGAAGCTCGATCCCACCTTCTCCTTCATGACCGTGGACCATGACGGCGTAATCCGCATGGACTGCTCCAGCCCGTACGCGATGGCGAGCCTCGTCCGCCTCAAGGACCAATTCCGTGTCGCCTTCGCCAATGACCCCGACTCCGACCGGCATGGGATCGTCACTCCCTCTGCGGGTTTGATGAACCCGAACCATTACCTGGCGGTGGCCATCCGCTACCTGCTTACGCACCGCCCGCACTGGCCGGCTCATGCGGCAGTGGGCAAGACGCTGGTCAGCAGCAGCCTGATTGATCGGGTCGTCGCCAAGCTGGGCCGCCGGCTGGCCGAAGTGCCGGTGGGCTTTAAGTACTTCGCCCCGGGGCTGCTCGACGGCTCATACTGCTTTGGCGGCGAGGAGAGCGCCGGCGCGAGCTTCCTCCGCCTCGACGGCACGGTTTGGACCACGGACAAGGACGGCCCGCTGCTGGATTTGCTGGCGGCGGAGATCACCGCGCGCACCGGCAAGGACCCAGGCGAGCACTACCGCGAGCTCACCGCCGATTTCGGCACGCCGTATTACACGCGAATTGACGCGTCCGCCACGCCCGAGCAGAAAGCTGCGCTCCAGAAGCTTTCGCCCGAAGCGGTCAAGGCATCGAATCTGGCGGGCGAACCCATCACCGCACGGCTCACCCGCGCGCCCGGGAACGACGCCCCTATTGGCGGCTTGAAAGTCGTCGCCGCCAGCGGCTGGTTTGCCGCCCGGCCTTCCGGCACGGAAGACCTCTACAAGATTTACGCTGAGAGTTTCCGCGACGAGAAGCACCTGCAGACCATCTTGGCGGAGGCCCAACAGATCGTGCAGCAAGCCCTCATCTCCGGCCGGGGCTAGCAAGGAAGGTGCAGGCGGCATTCGCGGACCCCTATGGACTGCGGCGGCAAGCGAAGCGCGACGCCGCTTTGGCTGAGGTCAACTTAAAGCGTTGGATCGGGGGTCACCGCTGAAAGGAAAAGCGGCGTCGCGCTTCGCTTGCCGCCGCAGTCCAAAAGCGCTCCGTCTCACGCTCTGCGTCCCGCCCGGGCGGCCACCTAAGCTGAGCCGCGCGGTCAATCGCCCTTCGGTTGTTGAAACGCCGCGCGGCCACCCGCCTTGCCGACCAGCAGCCGCAGGCTGTTCATCACCACCACCACCGTGCTTCCCTCATGGCCGACCACACCCTGGGTGAGGGAGATGTGCTCCATCAGCGCGAACGAGACCAGCACCACGACTGTGCCGAGCGAGATGACCAGGTTCTGACGAATCACACTGCGCGCCCGCTGGCTGAGCCGGAACGCCGCCAGGAAGTTCTCCAGCCGGTCGTGCATCAGCACCACATCCGCTTGCTCGAGCGCGGCATCAGAACCGCGCGCGCCCATCGCCACACCGATATGGGCGGCTGCCAGGCTGGGCGCGTCGTTGACGCCGTCGCCCACCATCGCCACGCGCTGGCCCTGGCTGCTCAGGGAACGAATCTCGGAGAGCTTGGCCTCCGGTTTCAGCTCGGCCCGCAGATCGTCGAAATGCAGCTCCGTCCGGAGATGCTCGGCGGTCGCCTTGCGGTCGCCCGTCAGAACGACCGTGCGCAGCCCTTCGTCGCGCAGTTCTTCCAGCACCTGGCGTGATTGCGGGCGGATGTCATCCCGCAGGATGAGCTGCCCGAGCAACTCGCCGTCGGCCAGCCAGATTTCGGAGAAGCCGGCGTCCGTACCGGGCACCTGTGCGATGACCCCGCCGTGCGGCCCCTGCGCCAGCCATTCGCGGCGGCCGAGGACGCAACTGCCGCCGTTGCGACGCGCGCGCAAACCCTGCCCCGTGACGGACTCGAAGTTGGTCAACTCCAGCGGCACGAGCCGCTGGTGTTTGCCGTGGCGCGTTATTGCGCGTGCTAGCGGATGGGTCGAAAGCCGTTCCAGCGAATAGGCCAACTGCGCCACCTCGGCTTCACGCCCGGGCGGGAAACTTTGCACCGTTTCCACCCGCAACTCCCCGGTCGTCAGCGTGCCCGTCTTATCCAGCGCAACCGTCGTCACCCCTGCCAGTTTCTCCACCGCCGCCCCGCCGCGGAACAAGATGCCGTGACGCGCCCCCCAGGCAATCGCCGCCAGGACCGCAGAGGGGATGGAAAGCACCAGCGCACACGGCGACGCCACCACCAGCAGCGTCATCGCGTGATAGAACGCGCTATGGCCGGCGCTCTTGGGCGCGAACGGTGCCTGGTGGCACCCCAGCCACCAGACGAAGAACATCACCAGCGAAAGCCCGAGCACGCTATACGTATAATAGGTGCCGAACTTGTCAGTGAACCGCTGTGCCGGGGCCTTTTGCCGCTGCGCCTCCTTGATCAGGCGGATGATCTTCTGGAGGGAACTTTCCGAAACCGGGCGCAGCACGAGCACTTCGACCGCGCCCCAAAGATTCATGGTCCCGGCCAGGACATTGTCGCCGATGGCCTTGGCGACGGGTGTGGCTTCGCCTGTGAGGTTGGATTCATCGCAGGCGGTCTCGCCTTTGGCAACCTCAGCATCCACCGGGAACTGGGCGCCGGGCTTGATCAGCAGCCGCATTCCCGGATGCAACCGCTCCACCGGCACTTCGTGCTCGTGGCCCGCTTGATCAATCAGCGTGGCGGACTTGGGTGCTTCGCGGAACAGTGACCGAATCTCGCGCTGGGTGCGGCTTAGCGCGAAATGCTCCAGCGCGCCCGAAAGCGAGAACAGGAACAACAACATCGCCCCTTCGCTCCACGCGCCGATGCTGGCGCTCCCGGCGGCCACCGCCAGCATGAGGAAATGGACGTCAATGGCCCGCTTCTGCAGCCGTTCCCAGACCTCCTGCACCGTGTACCAACTGCCGGCGAGGTAGGCCAGCAGGTAGCCGATGAGCGACAGCGGCTGCGCGCGGAACAAATGTGCGCCCAGCCCAAAAAAGCCGCACAAAGCGGCGGCAACCAACTGCGCCTTCCATTCGTCCAGTTCCCCCGCATGCTCGAGGAACTCGACATCGCGCTGGACGACTTTGGGCCAGGGAATATCGCGCCAGCGCCAGAACCTGGGCGCGGTCGGGCAGGTCACCCGCGAGATGGTCGTCGTGTCGGCAATCTGGCTGATGGCGATTTTGCGCTGCTCGAAATCGGCGAGCGGTTGCCCGCAGGTCTGACAGGTAGTCTCGCCTACCAGCAACGTGCAGGGGAGGGTCGCGCCGGCCTGTTGGGCGCGCTGGACGGTGGCGCTGATGCGCTGGGTGAGCTTCGAAACGTCCGTCTGGCCCAGGGTGGCGACCGAGATCGTATGGTGGACCCGGTCCACCGTCACCGCTTCCAGCGTCGGGTCCTCCGCCAGTGCGTCCGCCACCGACCGCGCCAGACACTTGCCAGCGTCCGGCTTGCGTGCGGCTTTGGATTCGGGCGGTTCGATCATAAACCAGTTTGGTCTGCCTAACATACGCCGCACTCTCGCCGAGTGGCAAATCAAGCATTAACAGTCTCCAAACCCTGGCCAACCGCCGGGCCGCCTGTGGTGTATCCTTGACCTACGCGCACCGCATTGGTTATTCTGGCATCCGCAGCCCCACGCGCCGAGCCTCCGGTTGCGTGACAGCAAGAGTCAACGGATCAACTATGACGAAAGAACTGATGGGGAAGCCCGGCACGGGCAATAAAGCCGTGCTGGCGTGGGTCGAAGAGATGGCCAGGCTGTGCAAGCCTGACCACATCTATTGGTGCGACGGCTCCAAGGCCGAGCGCAAAGCCCTGACGGCGGAGGCCGTCGAGCGCGGCATACTGATCAAGCTGAACCAGAAGAAGCTGCCTGGCTGCTATTACCACCGCTCAAACCCCAACGACGTGGCGCGCGTCGAGCAGGCCACGTTCATCTGCACCGAAAGCCAGGAAGAGGCCGGCCCTACCAACAACTGGATGGCGCCGAAGGAGATGTACCAGAAGCTGCGTGGATACGCCGCCGGTTCCATGCATGGGCGCACGATGTACGTCATCCCCTACCTCATGGGGCCGCCCGGTTCACCGCTGGCCAAGATCGGCATTGAGTTGAGCGACTCCATCTACGTGGCCCTAAGCATGGGCACCATGACGCGCATGGGCGCGGTGGCCCTCGAACAACTCGGCAACGATGATGACTTCAATCGCGGCTTGCACTGCATGTTGGACGTCAATCCGGAGCGGCGCTACATCGCGCACTTTCCCAAGGACAACGCCATCATCTCGGTCGGCTCGAACTACGGCGGCAATGTGTTGTTGGGCAAGAAGTGCCTCGCCTTGCGCATCGGGTCCTACCTGGGACGGCAGGAGGGCTGGTTTGCCGAGCACATGCTCATCCTGGGCGTCGAGTCGCCCACGGGCGAAAAGACTTACGTAGTGGCGGCTTTCCCCAGCGCCTGCGGCAAGACCAATTTCGCCATGATGATGCCGCCGGCCCAACTCAAGGGCTGGAAGATTTGGACCATCGGCGATGACATCGCCTGGATGCGGCCCGGTCCCGACGGGCGCCTCTATGCCATCAACCCGGAGGCGGGCTATTTTGGCGTGGTGCCCGGCACCAACTCCAAGTCCAACCCGGCCGCGGTGCAAATGATCTCACGCGACACGATCTTCACCAACGTCGCGCTTACCCCTGACCTCGATGTCTGGTGGGAAGGCAAGGACGGCCCGGTGCCCAAGGAATGCCTGGACTGGAGGGGCAACAAGTGGACGCCGGATTCCGAGGAGAAAGCCGCGCATCCCAACAGCCGTTTCACCGCCCCGATGACCAATAACCCGCTGCTGGCCCCGGAGGTTAACGACCCCGGCGGCGTGCCGATCCGGGCGATCATCTTCGGCGGACGGCGGAGCGACACCACCCCCCTCATTTACCAGGCCTTCAACTGGGTGCATGGAGTCTATATCGGCGCAACGATGGGTTCCGAGATGACCGCGGCAGCCGTGGGTGGCGCGGGCCAGGTGCGCCGCGACCCGATGGCCATGCTGCCCTTCTGCGGCTACCACATGGGCGACTACTTCCGGCACTGGATCAACATGCACAAGACGATCAAACATCCGCCGCGCATCTTCCACGTCAATTGGTTCCGCAAGAACGGAGACGGCAGTTTCCTCTGGCCCGGGTTCGGCGAGAACATGCGCGTGCTGAAATGGATTGTGGACCGCTGTCACGCCCGGACCGACGCCGAGGAAACCCCTCTCGGCTGGGTGCCCGGCCCTGAAAGCATCGAGCTGGACGGCCTCAACAACTTCTCGCCTGAGAAACTGGAGCAGGTGCAGGCCATTCACGAGGACGAGTGGCGGCGCGAGATCCTGATGCAGGACGAGCTATTCATGAAGCTCCATGCCCGCCTGCCCAAGGAGTTGATCTTCCAGCGCGAACTGCTGCTGGCCCGGCTGTAACACAGCCCCTGCGAGCGGTGTCGGCTGACGGGCCGTTCGACCCGTTGGGGCGGAGCAAGAGATCCCTGTCCGCACCACGCGCCCAGGGACCACGGAAAGCAGAGACGGACAGACTACTTGGCGGCCAGATCAGCAGCCTTCGGGCTCAGCAAGGCGGTCTGCTTGACCGCCGGCGCGGCCTTGCAGCAGGGGGTCTTGGCGAAGGGGCAGGTCCCCTTGGCTTGATCTGAGGTCTTGACCTTATCGCCACAGCAAGAAGGCATATCCTTATCTTTGGCCCCCTGGGAGACCTTGGCATCTTCGGCTCGCACCGCCAACGCGAAGAACAACACTGCGACAGAGAGGATGATTCGTTTCATAAGCTCAATAGTATGCTCTACCCTATAGCCCCGATTGCGGCGTCGCACAAGCGGCAAACGCAGCGGCTCCGAGTGCGGGTGAACGCCCGATGATCATGGGATTTGCCGGGGAGTGGGAAGGGAGTTACAAGCGATCTGCAACGGACTGCCCCGCTACCCGCATGCCTGCGGCGGCGCGATCGCACGCCGACAGCACGCTATAGAGACTCTAGATCAATCGGCTCACCTGGCGGCTCGCTTCGCCGCAGGATCACCCCGCCTCAAACACCCGGCCGCTTCGGGTAGGGAGGCCGCTTAACCTCGTGCACGGGGTGCTTCTTCAACTGCCGCAGGAGCTCCGCCACCGCCCGCTCAAGCTGCGGGTCCCCGCCGCGCGCCATCGCGCCGGGGTCATCCACCACCTCAATGTCCGGGTCCACGCCGTGGCCCTCGATGATCCATTGCGCGTTCGTGCTGTAGATGGCAAACGCCGGCACGGTTATGCTTCCCCCGTCCACCAGGGGGGGCGAGCCCGTGATGCCAATCAAGCCGCCCCAGGTGCGCATCCCTATCAGGGGTCCGAGGCCGGACTGCTTGAAGTAGAAGGGAAAACAATCCCCGCCCGAGCCGCTCCACCCGTTAATGAGCATCGCCTTGGGGCCAAAGTTGCTGATGAATGGGGTGGTCCAGTCTTTGCCGTCGCGCACGGCCCAGTAATTGCGCAGGGGCCGGTCCAGCATTTCAATGAAGCGGTCCGGTATCTGGCCGCCGCTGTTGAAGCGTTCGTCAATGACCAGCCCCGGCTTGGTCACCTGCGCCCGCCACATCCGCGCCAGTTCGTCCTGGCCGTTGATGCCGGTGTCCGGCACATACACGTAGCCGAGCTGGCCATCGCTGAGCTGCTCCACGCGCTTGCGGTTCTCCTCAATCCACGCCAGGTTGCGCAGCCGCTCCTCGCTGCCCAGCGTCTGCACCAGTACTTCGCGCGCGCCGGCCATCGTCGGGTTCGTGTTCACTGTCAGAAACACCGGCTTGTCCGCCAGCCCCTGGAAGGCGGCCCACGGGTCCTCCTTCACGTCCATCGGCTCGCCATTCACCGCCAGCAGATAATCCCCCTCCTGCACATTCGTCAGCCCCGGCTGCAGCAACGGCGAGCGCACTTCGGCATCCCATTTCGCCGCCTTGACGATGTGCTTGATCCGATAGGCCCCGTTCTCCAGCGAGTAATCGCACCCCAGGTAGCCCACGCCCATTGACGGCCCCTTCTCCAAATCCCCGCCGCTGCGGTAAGTGTGGGAAGAGTTCAGCTCCGAGATCAGCTCCCCGATCACGTAGTTGACGTCCCAACGGGTGACCGCCTCGCTCAGCAGCTTGCCGTAGCGACTGCGCATTTCCTCCCAGTTGACGCCGTGCATGCCCGGATCGTAGAAGTAATCGCGCTCCAGCCGCCAGGCGTCATTGAATATCTGCCGCCACTCGGCTAGGGGGTTCACCTCCGCCTCAAAGTCCTTCGTGTTGATCTTCTTGTCCATCTTCTGCCCTTCCTTGGGCTCCACGATGGCGTAGTCGCTGCCTTTCTGTAGCAGCAGCTTCTCCCGGTTGGCGGACAGCTCGAATCCGTCGGCGTCATCAATGACCGTCTTCTCCTCGCGCTTCTCCAGATCATAAAGGACCACCGGCTTCTTCTCGTCCCCGGACCCGGTGCGCGGCAGCCGGTGGAACAGCAGCTTGCCGGAAACGGCGGCCAGGGTGTCAAAGCGCCCCGCTTTCGGCGGCAGCACCACTGCCCGCTCCTCGAAGCCGGCCAGGTCAATCTCCACCGGCTTGGGCTTCTCCTCTTTCTTCGCCTCGTCCTTCGTCTTCTTGTCGGACTCTTTGGCGTCCTCCTTCTTCTTCTCTTTGTCGGCGGGCTTCTTCTCGTCCGCCTTTTTCTCATCCCCGGACTTGGACTCATCCTTCTTGTCTTTGTCTTTGTCCCCTTCCTCGTCGTTGCGCGGGGCGAGGGGGGAAAGGACGTCTTTGCGCAGCGGCACCGCGGCCAGCACCTCGGTGTTGGCGTAAATCCAGGTCTCGTCCAGGGCGCTGTAGCTCGGGTCGAACGTGCGGCCCGTGCGGAAGAAGAGGTACTTCCCGTCAGGATCGAACACCGGCAGCTCATCGTTATAGAAGCCGGAAGTGACCTGGTGCAGCTTGTTGGACTTGCAGTCATAGAGGGCGATGGCCGAATTGCGCGTGTCGAGGTCCTGCGCCCAGGCCATCCACCGGCTGTCGGCCGACCACCCGAAGCTGAACCGGCTCAGCTCATCATGATACATCCAAAGCTGACGCCCGATGACCTGGTTCGTCTTGGCCTCAAAGTCGAACAGGTTGATGCGCATCGCCTTGTCTATGAAGGCAATCTTCTTGCTGTCAGGCGACCATTGCGGGGCGTAGCGGAAGCCGGGACCGAGCTTGGTGAGGGTCTGCTCACCCACCTGGTTCGTGCCGGGGCTGGTCTCCGTGTTGCGCACTGTCAGCTCGTACTCGCCCGTGCGGTCGCTGAAATAGGCTATCCACTTCCCGTCGGGCGACCACGCCGGGTAGCGCTCCGCCACGCCGGAGGTGTGGGTGAGATTGCGCACGACCCCGTGCTCGGCCGGGGCGGAGAAGATTTCCCCCCGCGCGGAGAACAGCGCCCGCTTGCCGGTCGGTGAGATCGTAGCCCACTGGATGTAGCTGGACACATTCTCGCGCCTCGGCTTCAGCGTCGCCCGGTCCGTCACCACGCGTATTTCCACCTCGTGCGCCTTCTCGGTCTGGAGGTCGAGCAGGTAGAGCCGCCCGGCGTTCTCGAACACGATGTCGCTCGGCCCAATGCTGGGAAAGTGGACGTCGAACTCCTTGAAGAAAGTGACCTGCTTGAACTTGTCGTGCTTCAGGTCGCAGGCCCAGATGTTGGCCCGCTTGTTATCGTCCCGGTCCGAGAGGAAATACAGCGTGCTGTCCCCGTGCCACATGGGGACAGAGTTGTCGGCAGGCGAGCGGGTGAGATTGCGGGCGGTGAGCTTCTCCAGGTCAAAAAGCCAGATGTCCGGGTTCATGCCGCCGCGGTAGCGTTTCCAGGTACGGAAGTCCACGCTGATGGGGACGTAGGCCAGCGTCTTGCCATCGGGCGAGATGGCCCCGAACTCGCCATAAGGCACCGGGAGCTTGTCGGGCAGGCCGCCCTGGGCCGACACCTTGTAGAGCTGGTTGAAGCGGTTCTTGGGGCTGGTCATCGAAGTCGCGTAGAGGATGGTCTTGCCATCGGGATACCAGCCCAGCATGCGGTCGGGCGCTCCGTGATGCGTGATCCGCCGGGGCAGGCCCCCGTCCGCCGGCATGATGTAAATGTCCTCATTGCCATCGTAATCGCCGGTGAAGGCCAGCAGGGAGCCATCCGGCGAAAAGCGCGGGAAGGACTCCTCGCCTTTGGGCGAGCTAAGCCGCACCGCCACGCCACCCGTCTTCTCAACGACCCAGATGTCGCCCGCATAGACGAAGGCGATCTGGGTCGCCGACACTGCCGGCTGGCGCATCATGCGGGCATCGAGCCGGGCGGGGACAGCGGGCTCCGCCGCCGCGCCGCGGGCAAGGAGCGGCAAGAAGCAACCAAGGCCTAGCAGCAGGGCCCAGAAGATGTACCGCTGACTTATGATCTCTCTTCGCATAGTTCAATACTCGCAATCAACCAGTGTCATGGCCAACCCGCCAGCAACCATTGGCAGATTCTGCCCTAACGCCTGCCATAACGCCAGCCCATCTCCGCAAATCCCGGTGTGACGGGCGGTAGCCGGACCTGGCAATTCCCATTCCGGCCTTGCGTGCGGGCGCGAGAGGTGTTCACTGGTTGCGTGCGGCCCATCGCCGCCGCGACGCAACAGATGCACGGGGAACGGCACAGATCCCAAGCACTTTATGAACGATGCGGACCAGACCAGAATGTTTCCCACGAGCAATAAGGTGCAATCGCCCCTTATGCCCAGGGCGCATCTTGGCGCTATCACCTCCATGTGCCGTAGCGGCAGGCATCCTGCCTGCCGTAGAGCCGGGCATCCTGCCCGGCGGGATGATGGCCCATCACATACCGAGCGCCGCTCCGGGCGGCAAGATGCCGCCCTCTACGGCAGGCAGGATGCCTACCGCTACATGGTGCTGGTAAGCCGATGCGCCTTTATGACCTTTCGCCCCGCGGCTAAGCTGGCTGGTCTCCTCAAGCGGTGCCAGGCGGGCAGGCTCAGAATGGCGCGTTGCGCTTGAAGACACTCCATCGTTACCTGACCCGCCAGGTGCTCGCGGCGCTCGTGATGGCTGTCGCGGTCTTCACGTCCGTGCTGCTCATCGGCAATGTGCTCAAGGAGATCCTGGTGCGGCTGATCAATGGCGAGGCGACGCCCGGCGGCGTCATCCAGGCTTTTGTCCTGCTGCTTCCGTATGTGCTCGTGTTCGCGTTGCCGATGGCCATGCTGACGGCGGTATTGCTGGTGTTTGGCCGGTTCAGCGCCGATCAGGAGCTGACGGCCTCGCGCTCCAGCGGGGTGAGCCTGATCATGCTTATCACTCCGGTCCTGGGGCTGAGCTTGCTTCTGTGCGGCATCAGCGGCCTCGTCAACCTGGAAGTCGCCCCGCGTTGCCGCGCCGCGTATAAGCAGCTCCTAGTGCGCATGGGCGCACGAATGGCGTTGGCAGCGATCCCTGAGGGCAGGCCTGTCCGGGACTTTCCCGGCTATGTGCTGATCGTCGGCCGGGTGGAGGGCCGCAACCTGCGCGAGGTGTATCTCTCCAAATGGGATTCGGAGCACGACCGGGCCACCTCAATGGCGTTTGCCTCGCGGGGCACGGTGGAACGAACCAACGCGCAGATCGTCGTGCATCTGGAGGACATTGTGGGCCTGGACCGTGAGGGACCAAAATGGCGGACAGCCAGCGCGCAGACGTTCGAAAGGACGCTGGATTTGAGCCGGCTCGATAAATCGCTTGGCAAGCCGGAGCTGAGCGACATGACCTTTCGGCAGTTGGTGGACGAATTGCGCGTGTCGGAGCAATTTCCCCGCCTGCCCGCCGGGACACCACCAGACCAGAAGGACTCGTGGCGTCAAATGGGGGCCGATGTGGTGACCCCCATCCTGGTGCAAATGCATCGGCAAGTAGCCGTGTCCTTCGCCTGCTTCGGTTTCGCGCTCGTGGGCATCCCCCTGGGCATCCGCGCGCATCGGCGCGAGACGAACGCAGGGATTGCTATGGCGCTGGGATTGGCACTGATTTACTACAGCCTGGTGATCCTGAGCCAGTCACTGGAAGCAAGCTTCAGCCCGGCCCCGTGCCTGGTGGTCTGGCTCCCCAACTTCATCTTCCAGGCCGCAGGCGCGCTCATGCTCTGGCGGGCCAATCGCGGTTTGTAACGTCAGCCGGCGCGCCGGAGCATCCACAACCCGGCGAGGGCAAATGACGCGTTCGGCAGCCAGGCCGCCACCCAGGCCGGCACCAAACCGCCTGAGCCCAGCGCCAGCCCGAGGCGAAGCAGGATGAAATAGCCAAAGCAGATCACAATACCGCTGGCCACACCCGCGAACACGTTGCGCCGTCCCGAGGCCGCTCCGAAGGGAATGGCCACCAGCACGACTACCAGGCACGTCCAGGGCGCGGCGATCCCCTCCTGCAATTGCGTCCGCAGCCACCAGGCGTCCCGGGGCGTGAGGTCCTCCCGATGCAAGCGCAAGTAAGCCAGGACTTCGGCGGTAGAGAGTTCGGTCGCGCGCATCGCCCGCATGCTGAGCCGCCGGTTAATGCGCAGTTCGCGGTTGATCCTCTCAGGGCTTTCCGTGAACTCGGGCACCGCCAGCACGTTGGTCTTGAGCGTCATCTTCGAGGCAGGTGCCTCGCCCGGCTTAAACTCAAACTGCTCGACCTCGTAGAACGTCCAGACGTCACCCACGCGCAGCCCGGTATCCGCAATCAACCACCGGGTCGAGCCGTCGGGCAGGATCGAAGTCACCTTGGGGCGGGTCATGACGTGCGTTCGGAAGTTATAGGCGTCAATTTCCCAGATGCGGTGGTCGCGCGCGTTCTTGAACTGGGCATTGGTCTGTATGTCCTTGTCCTTGGCGCCGCCGGCCCCCTCCAGGCGGCGTGCCAGGATTTGGTCGGCCAGGTCCGAGCTGTTGGGCACCCAGAACTCGCTCGCGGCGAACGACCCCGCGCCGAAGACCAGCCCGACCACAAAGTAGGGGACGCAGGCCCGCCAAAGGCTGACCCCGGCGGTCCGGATGGCGGTGAGTTCGTTGTGCCGGGCGTGGTTGGAAAGCGCATACAGCAGCGCGAGCAGCAGCGCGATTGGCGTCACCAGGACCAGGAATTCAGGGGCCTTGACCAGGTAATATTCCGCCACGTCCCCGGCCAGCAGATGGTGAGCCTTGAAGGCGCTGAGCTGGTTGAACAGGTCGCCGGCAATCCAGAAAATCAGGAAGCCGCCCAGGCAATAGCACAGCGGGATGAGCAACTCACGTAGCAAATAGCGGTCAAGCAGCCGCATGGAAGGGCGAGCCTAACCGGGAAGTTTCACCCCGTCGAGGGCGGAGCGCAGGCAGGTTGCCGGGAGGGGTAAGCCAGTGGCCCCGCTGGCGCCACCCAACAGCCAAGCCCGGAGCCCCCAATTCCTCCCAACCGGCGCCCGGCCGTCCTGCGGGCCGCCCCGGAGCCGCACCGGAGTCTCACCGTATGCACACCGTAGCCTCACGCTGGATAACATTGTTATCTACGGTGTGCATACGGAGAGGCTCCGGTGAGACTCCGGTGAGACCTCAGAGGTATGAACGGGCGGCAGGGGACGCTACTCCAGCCCTGGCACCGCATGGGCGAAGCAGCCGGCCGGCCATGACCGGCCCTGCCACAACGAGCCAGAAAGCAGCCGGGCGGCCTGGGCGAGCCGCCTGGAGCCGCTAATTCCACGAAGCAGAAGGAAAGGCGTTGGGCGCCCGAACGCCAAGGAGGTCGCGAGGGGATCGCATGAAGAAACGATCGGACGCCCAACAGCCGCAGACTAGGTAATTGCCTCCTTCCGGCACAAACACTTTCAGCCCAGGAAATACCTGGGGTTGGCAGTAGTTGGGCTCATTTAAGCCACAGCAACTATTTTAGCCTTGGACAGCCGTTGTCCTACCCCTCCTGAGAGAATGAAAGGAAAACATTATGAACATAGATGCACACAATCGAACGGAAGCACAGCTCACGGTTTGTCCGGCGCCCTGCGCCGACCCGCAGCTAGAGCTCGCATTAGCGGAAGGCTTGGCCGCCCAACTCGTCGCGTCTCGCCCGCGCCGGCAGAGCCGGGCCAGTTGGTGGTTCCAGCGCATGCGCCAGATCGCGGACCACGCCTGCGATTGGCAGCCGGCCGGCGTGCCGCGCCCGGAGCAGATCTGGTTTCCCAACACCCACCGCACGATCTCGCTGCTTGCCCAGCCCGGCGCCGCCGACGAGCGCCAGTTGTGCGAATGACGCGCTGACCGTGGCGCATTTACTTGTTGGCAAGGCGCCGGATACTTTCAATATTCAGGCGGTTGCATTCGACTATGGCCGAGAACAAGAAGAACGTTTACGACGAGAGCAAGATCAAGACGCTCTCCTCCCTGGAGCATATCCGGCTGCGCACCGGCATGTACATCGGGCGGATTGGCGACGGCTCCCATTACGATGATGGCTGCTACATCCTGCTCAAGGAGGTCATAGACAACGCCATTGACGAGTTCATCATGGGCCATGGCCGGGAGGTGCAGATTGCGGTCGAGGATAAGCAGGTGACGGTGCGCGATTTCGGGCGCGGCATTCCCCTGGGTAAAGTGGTGGATTGCGTGTCCAAGATTAACACGGGCGCCAAGTACAACGATGACGTGTTCCAATTCAGCGTCGGCCTCAACGGCGTGGGCACCAAGGCCGTCAACGCGCTCTCAAAGGACTTCCTGGTGCGCAGCTTCCGCGAGGGGGACTTCGTCGAGGCATCCTTCAGGCTCGGCAAGCTCCGCCACGAGAAGAAGGGAAAGGACGCCAAGGAGCCCGACGGGACGCTCATCCGCTTCGAGCCCGACCCGGGCATCTTCCAGTCCTTCGAGTTCCACGCCGAGCACATCGAACGGCGCCTGCGGCATTACAGCTACCTGAACACGGGCCTGAAGCTGATTTACAACGGCGCGACGTTCCAGTCCCGCAACGGTCTCCTGGACCTGGTAATGGAGGACTTGCAGGCGGACGGCAGCGAGCCCATCTATCCCCCGCTGCATTACGCTGAGAAGACCCTCGAGTTCTGCTTCACCCACAGCAATAGCCGTTACGGCGAGACCTTCTACTCGTTCGTGAACGGCCAATATACCTCGGACGGAGGCACGCACCTCAGCGCCTTCCGCGAGGGGCTGCTGAAGGCCGTGAACGAGTATGGCCACGAGAAGTTCGAAGGCGACGACGTGCGCGAAAGCATGATCGGCGCCGTTTCCATTCGCCTCAAGGACCCGGTGTTCGAGTCCCAAACCAAGAACAAGCTCGGCAACACCGAACTGCGCACCGAACTGGTCAACCGTGTGCGCGAGGAGCTGCTCCAGTTCTTCAACCGCAACAAGGAGATTGCCGAGAAGATCGTCGCCAAGGTCCAGGACACCCGCCAGCTCCGCAAGGAGTTGCAGGAGGTCAAGAAGCTGGCGCGCGAACGGGCGAAGGCCATCACCATCCGCATTCCGCAGCTAAAGGACTGCAAGGAACACTTCAATAAGGCGAAAGGAAAGGGGAAGGGCACGATGGTCTTCCTCACTGAGGGCCAATCCGCAGCCGGCTCGATCGTGAGCTGCCGCGACGTCAACAGCCAGGCCATCTTCGTCCTGAAAGGCAAACCGCTCAATGTCTGGGACCTCAAGCGCGACATCGTTTATAAGAACGACGAGATGTACAATCTCATGCGCAGCCTGGACATCGAGGACAACCTCGAGGGGCTGCGCTATGAGAAGGTTATTCTGGCCACCGACGCCGACGTGGACGGACTCCACATCCGCAACCTGCTGATCACCTACTTCTTCCGCTTCTTCGACCAGCTTGTGCATGATGGGCACCTGTTTGTCCTAGAGACGCCTCTGTTCCGGGTGCGGGATAAGCAGCAGATCGTTTACTGCTACTCAGAGGCGGAGCGCGACGCCGCGGCAAGCAAGCTGGGCAAAAGCTGTGAGATCACGCGCTTCAAGGGCCTGGGTGAGATCAGCCCCACCGAGTTCAAGCAATTCATCGGGAAGGAAATGCGCCTCAGCCAGGTGGAGTATGCGCCCAAGCAGGACGCGGCGGGCATACTCGGGTTCTACATGGGGAAGAATACGCCCGAGCGCAAAGACTATATCATGGCGAACCTGGTGGTGCCGGTGGCGGACTGAACGGCGCGACTACGGCTCAGCCCTTGCGAAAGAAGTCTTTGACCACCTCCGCTACCCGCTGAATCTGCGGCTCCTTCAGCTCGGCGTAGATCGGCAGGCTCAGACACTCGCGCGCGGCCTTCTCGGCGAAGGGAAAATCGCCGGGCTTGTAGCCCAGGCCGGCGTAACATTTCTGAAGGTGCAGCGGCACCGGGTAATGGAGTGCGCAGCCCACCTGGTTAGCCTCCAGATGCTTCTTCAGCTCGTCCCGGCGCGGATGACGCACCACGTAGAGATGGTAAGCGCTCTCGGCGCCATCGGCCTCGCGGGGGAGTTGCAGGGGGGTGTCGGCCAGCAGTTCGTGGTAGCGATGCGCCACGCGCCGACGCTCGCGCGTCCATGCAGCCAGGTGTTTAAGCTTCACGGCCAACACGGCGCCCTGGATGCCTTCCATGCGGTAGTTAAAACCCACTTCGTCGTGGTAATAGCGCTTTGTGGAGCCATGCTCGCGCAACGAGCGGGCGCGTGCCGCCAAGGACGCATCGTTGGTGGCCAACCCGCCGCCTTCGCCGTACGCGCCGAGGTTCTTTCCGGGGTAAAAGCTGAAGCAGGACATGACGCCAAACGTGCCTATGAACTTTCTCCGGTACTTCGCGGCGTGGGCCTGCGCGGCGTCTTCCACGAGCGGCAGATTGTGCTTGCGGCAGATCGCCTGAATTGGCTCCACGGCGAAAGGATGCCCATAGAGATGGACCGGCAACACGGCCTTGGTGCGCGGGGTGATGGCGCGTTCGAGGAGTTCAGGGTCCAGATTGAAGGTCGCGTCGTCTATATCCACAAAGATCGGCTTGGCGCCCACGTAGGAGATCGCCCAACTGGTCGCCACAAAGGTGAAAGGCGTGGTGATGACCTCGTCGCCCGGGCCGACATTCAGCAGCCGCATCGCGACATGCAGCGCGGATGTGCCGCTGTTGAAGCCGACGCAGTGCCCCGCCCCGCAGAACCGGGCGAAGTCCTTCTCGAACTGTGCCACGTCCGGGCCGAGGCAGAACGAGCAGTTGTCGAGCGTGCGGGCAATGGCCGCGTCAATGTCCTTCCGGATCGTGCGCATTTGTGCGGGCAGATCGAGGTAAGGAATGCTGGGAGCCTTGGCGGTTTCGTGTGCCATCATATCAATATCATCTAGTCGGGGTTGTCTTTCAGCCATGCCTGCACTTGGTCCTGCCATTTCGGCCAGTCGTCTCCATAGTCCGCTTCCAGGAAAAACCCAAGCACTTCCTTGGCATCGCCCGCCTTGGGATGCTGCGGCGTGCGGGCGACTTCCAGCAAGGCGGGGAGCTTCAAGCTGTTGGGCCGGTTGAGCGCGTCCGCCATGAGGGTGTCCAGCGCCTCTTGCGGAAGGCGGGGATTGGCGAGGAGCTGGCTCAATTGCCCGTAGTCCTGATCGGACACGAGGTTGGAAAGGTGTTTGGCGACTTCGATCTGTCCGGCCTCCGGCAGGCGCGGGAACATCTCCAGCATCTGCCGCGCCTTGGCATCGGTCGCGGCCTCACTGGCCAGCGTCTCGTCCAGCTTATCTTCCCAGTTCGTGATGAGAATGGCCGAGCCGGCGTCGGGCAACGACGTCTTTTCAATGCTTGCAGCCGGGAGGGGAAGCTGCGGCGGCGGCTGGGAGGAGGGCAACCGATCGGTCTCGGGGGCTATTTGCGAGTCTGGTGCGGCGGGTGGCGGTTGCGAGGTGTTCCCCCACCCTTTGCCCACTGGCCGTGCCAGCATGAGGCCGACGAGCACCGCGCCCGCGATGGCCGCGACTGCCGCTAGAACTTTCCATCGTGCGCCCAAGATGCCCCTCGGAAGCTTACTTGGTAACCGGTTTCGGCGCCGTCGGCAAGGACGGGTGGCCGGCGGGCAGCCCCGCCGCCTCGGGGACTTCCTTCATCTTCAACTTCTCGTCCAGGATCTCGACGCCCGCCTCTTTCCTGAGACCCTTTATGTAATCGGGAAACTCCTTCTGCATCGCCTGTGCCGCCAGGCCGTCCTTAATATCCGAAGCCGCTTTGGCGTAATCCACTTTCTGGGCTGGTATCTTCTCGCTCAGCTTGATGATGTGATATCCGAACGAAGTGGTGACGACGTCGCTGATCTGGTTGGTCTTGAGCGAAAAGGCTGCGGCTTCGAACTCCGGCACCATCTGCCCGCGGGGGAACTTGTACTCGCCGCCTTTGTCCTTGGAGCCCGGGTCTTCAGAGTACTCCTTGGCCAGCTTGGCGAAGTCCTCACCGGCGCGGGCCCGCTTCAGGAGGCCCTCAATCTCTTTGTGCTTGGCCGCCTTCTTCTCATCGGACAGTTCCGAACCTGTGGCGGGATCGCGCGTCGTCAGGAGGATATGGCTGGCGCGCACCATCTCCGGCTGCTCGAAGCGCGACGGGTTATCGTCGTAGAACTTCTTTGCGTCGGCGTCGGTGATGTTGATCTTGAGCTCCCGTTTGAGGACGGCTTCGGCGGTCAGCGCCTCGGCCCATTTAGCGAGCACCTCGTCCTGGGTGGCGCCCATGAGTGTTAACTGCCGCTTGAACGCCTCATCGGAACCCAGCTTGGTTTTGACATCCGCCAGGCGCTTCTCCGCCGCCGCTTTGCCCGCCGCCCGGTCAGCATCCGTGGCTTTGGCCTTGAGAAGCTGCACATTGATGAGCTGATCGAGGATTTGCTGTTCCATCAGCGCGGTCTGATCCGGCGACACGGGCCGCCCGGAGGCGGCGAGCTGGGACTTGGCGCGGACGACATCATCGTCCAACTGGCTGCGCTTGATCTCGAAGCCCTTGCCTTTGGCTACGATCGTGCTTCCGAAGAGGTCAGTGGGTGTGGAACCGGACTTGGCCGAAGGAGCGGCGTTGGTGGGTGTCGGTTGGGCTGCGTCTGCGCGAACGGTAACGAGCACTGCGGCGGCGACCAGCGGAACGAGTAATTTATTCATATTTGTTAAAGAGAGCGTTGCTAAGTTGTTAAAGAGAGCGTTGCTAAGCTTGGCATTCGCTATAATTCGACCACCTTGACATTGCTGATGTCCGGATCGTTTTGAATCTCGTCCATCACTTCCCGCGGAGGCACGCTATCCAAATTCAAGACCGTTAAGGCCTGGCCACCCTCAGTATCCCGGGTCAGGCTCATGCTGGCAATATTAACTTTGTGCCGGCCCAGCAGCGTGCCGAGGTAGCCCACGATGCCCGGCCGGTCCTTGTTGAGCAGCAGCAGCACCACGCCGAACGGCACGATCTCCGTCGGCTGGCTGAACAGCCGCACAATGCGGGGATTGTCCGGCGAGCCGAAGAACGTGCCGCCGGCTGACACCAGCTTCTCCTCGTCGCGAAAGACCTGCACGTGCAGCCATTCATTGAACGTGACCGGCTCGGTGGAACGCTTCTCTTCAACCGTCAGCCCCAGGGTCGAGGCAATGCTGCGCACGTTGACGTTGTTGAGGTCCTTCACCGACGCGCGCGAAAGGAAGCCCAGGAGGATGGCGCGCGTGACCGGGTCAATGTTCGGCAATTCCTGCGCCTTGCCGCCGAAGGTGATGTGGAGGCGGTCGGCGTGCGGTGGAGCGAGCTGGGCCAGCAATCTGCCCAGCTTCTCACCCAGGGTAAGGTAGGGCCTGACCTGTTCGTAAGTCTTGGCGTCCAGGTAAGGCAGGTTGACGGCGTTGCGGACCTCTCCGGTCAGCAGGTAACCCGCGATGACCTCGGCCACCTCAATGCCGCATTTCTCCTGCGCCTCATGCGTGCTCGCTCCAAGGTGAGGCGTGAGCGTAATCGCGGGATGTTTGCGGAATGGATGCTCTGCCGGCAGCGGCTCCGTCGCATACACGTCGAGGGCTACGGCGGCCACCTTGCCCGAATCCAGGGCGGCAAGCAGGTCGTTTTCCACTATTATTTCCCCGCGCGCGCAATTCACCAGGCAGACCTTGGGTTTCATCCTGGCGAAGGCAGCCGCGTTGAGCATGCCGCGCGTTTGGTCGGTCACCGGCATGTGCACGGTGATGAAGTCGGCGTTCCGGTAAACGTCATCGAGGTCGGCGACCAATTGGATGCCCAGGGCTTTGGCGCGGGCTTCGGACAGGAACGGGTCATAGGCGAGGACTTTCATGCCAAAGGCCACCGCCCGCTTAGCCACCTCGCTGCCGATCCGGCCCGCCCCCAGCACCCCGAGCGTCTTGCCCGCCAGCTCTGTACCCTGGAACTGCTTGCGGTCCCACTTGCCGGCAGCCATGGAGGCGAATGCCTGCGGCACTTTCCGCGCGAGGCTCAGGATCATTGCGAACGACAGCTCGGCGGTGGAAACGGTGTTGCCCCCGGGCGTGTTCATCACCACGACGCCGTGCCGCGTGGCGGCCTCGACGTCCACGTTATCTACTCCCACCCCGGCGCGCCCAACCACCCGTAACTTTGGCGCGGCTTCGATGACTTTGCTCGTCACCTTGGTCTCGGACCGCACCACCATGGCGGCCACGTCTTTGACGACCGGAAGCAACTCCGCTTCCGAAAGCCGTTTCGCCAGCACGACGACCTCAAACTCCGGCCGCTGCTGCAACAAGGCAATCCCTTTGGGAGACACCGGGTCACACACTAGAATCTTCATACAAGAGCCGGCAGTTTAGGGGACGGCAGACCAGACGTCAAATGCGCAGAGGAGCGGCGGGAGCCTCTGTGAGCATCCCACTTTTTGCACAGTAGCTACCCCATCGCCCAATTCCCCAATCCCCAATACCTATCCATTGCCAGCAGCGTGCCAAATTGGCCCACACCCCGCGCCAGGTATCATAAGCGCTCATGATTGCAGGAGGCACAGCCTCCCACAGGCTCGTACCTGGCTAGTACCTGTCTCGTACGTGTCTCGTACCTGTCTGGTACGAGGGGGGTCCCCATTGCGGCGGAAAATGGCCAGTTTCGGGCATTTTCAGCCTCCTGGACTCCTTTGGCCATTCGGATTGGTTATACTCGTGGGTTTTCCGGCTGTGCCATTTTGGCCCGCTTGCCGGAGCGTTGGATGCTCAGGGCATGCCGATACCGGCCACACCGCTGAGAAGCTGCTCATAAAATGAGTTGCTCGCGGAGGCTCTGATTTTGCGCTTCCTGCGGCTACGGCGCTGCGCTAGCGTCGCGTTCCGTCGGATGGGCCCAGTGACGATGAACGAGCTTCCGAACCAACCGCCGCCGCCGGTCTGGCTGCGTTGCCTGCCGGGCTTGGCGCGATTCCGCACCTATCGCCGCGAATGGCTGCGCGCGGACGCGCTGGCTGGCGTCAGCGTGTGCGTGGTGATGATTCCTTCGGTGATCGCCTATGCCGGGTTGCTGGGCCTGCCGCCGCAGCACGGGCTTTACACCGCGCTGGTGCCGCTGCTGGTGTATCCATTCTTCGGCAGCTCCCGGCAGGTTATCGTGGGGCCTGACATCGCCATCTCCCTGCTCATCGCGAGCGCGATTGTGCCGCTGGCCGGCGGGGATGGCGCGCGCGCGGCGGCGCTGGCTGCGCTGGTGGCCGTGCTGGGCGGTCTGCTGTTGCTGCTGGGCGCCCGCGCGAAGATCGGCGCCATCGCCGACTTTCTTTCCAAGCCCGTCCTGGTCGGCTACATGACCGGCGCGGCGCTCATCCTCGTGGCCTCCCAGCTCGACAAGCTTTTCGGCGTCAAGCTGGAGCACAACGACTTCTTCCCCCGGCTGGGCGAGCTGGCGGCGAAGCTGCACCAGGCGCATACCCCGACGCTGCTCTTGGGCGTCGGAATCCTCGTCGTGATCGTGGCATTGCGGCGCATCGCCCCCAAGGTGCCGCCGGCGCTTGCGGTCGTGGCCCTGGCCGTTGCGGCCTCGCTTGTGCTGCGACTGGAAGGCCAGGGGGTGGCGGTGGTCGGCGCCTTCCCGGGCGGGCTGCCGCACTTCGCTGTGCCGCAAGTGGATTGGCGCGACATCCACACGCTGCTGCCCGCGGCCATCGGCATCGCTCTCTTGGCCTATACGGAGGGCATCCTGCTGGCGCGCGCGTTTGCCGCCAGGAACGGCTACGAAATCGTGCCCAACCAAGAATTGGCCGCGCTGGGCGCGGCCAACATCGCTGCCGGCCTCTTCCAGGGCTTCTCCGTGACCGGCAGCCAGGCCCGCACGACGATCAATGACACTGCGGGCGGCAAAACCCAGGTGGCAAGCCTCGTCGCCGCCGGGACGCTCATCCTGTTCCTGCTGTTCCTCACGCCATTGATCGCGCGCCTGCCCGCAGTGGCGCTGGCGGTGCTCCTGATCTACGGCGGATTCACCCTCGTCGAGTTCGACGTCATGTTCCGCATCTATCGCTACTATCCGGGGAGCGCAATGCTGGCTGCGCTGACGACCCTGGGTGTGCTGGCGGTGGGCGTGGTGCCGGGCATTCTCGTGGGCGTGGCCATTTCCCTCCTGGCGTTGATCAGCCGTGTCTCCAATCCGCCGGATGCGGTCCTGCGCGCGCTCCCCGGCGGCGTCTTCCACGACCTCGGAGATGCGGCCAACGGAAGCACGATCCCGGGTTTCATCGCCTACCGCTTCTACGCGCCCCTGCTCTTTTCAAACTGCGGGCACTTCGTGGAGCGGGTCCGCGGGCTGATCGCCGCCAACCCGACGCCGGTGCGCTGGTTTGTGGTTGATGCGCAGGCCATCACGGACATGGACGTGACTGCGTCAGAGGCGTTGGAGGGGCTGAAGCAGGAACTCGAAAAGCAGGGCATCGCGCTGAAATTCGCCCATGCCAACCGCCCCTTGCGCGAGGTTCTCCAGCGCATCGGCTTCACCAGCGAACTGGGACAGGAAAGCTTCTTCCATGCCGTGCATGATTGCGCTGAGGCGTTCAAGACCCGCTTTGGCGGCCAGGCTGCCAGCGAGCGCAAGTGAAGGGGAGGATCAGTCGGTGCCACGCACCGCGCACGTTGACGCGGAGCGAAGCGGCAAGAGAAGCGCGATGCCGGTCTTGCTGAAACCAAAGCATGCCGTTGGATCAAGGAGGCCTTGAAATCCTGAAGGGCCTTCTGGAAGTGCGCTTCCTTCGCACCAAAGGTCCAGCTTGCACTTCTGATTGATGGGTATAGCTGGCGAGGGTGCTTGCTCCCGGGCCAGCATGCCCGGTGTGCCCCCGTGAGGAGTATGCCAGTGCTCGGTCGAATGGAAATGCTGTCGGATCATACAACTCTGCTGGACCATAATGGAGCTGCATGTTGCCGGTCAGCGGGGCATCGGCGCAGAACGAACTCCGCCGTCACGCTGATCGAGTTGCTCTGCGTCATGGTGATCATCGCCATTCTGGCCTCCTTGCTCCTGCCAGCAGTGTTCCGCGCCTACAGCCGGATCAAGGGCGCAGCAGATGAAATGGAGGCCCCGACCATCGCTTACATGCTGGAAAAGGAGACACGCGCCTACTGCGCCGCCCATCCGCAATACCAATTTCAGGCCAAATCTGAGCTCGTGGATAAATGTGTTCTTGCGCCCAAATGCCGGAACTGGGTCCAGGCCCCCAGCACCGATTTCGTTCCTTTCACGTATCTCGACGTTACCAACAAAATCGTGCTCTCGGTCCACATAGGGCCCAAACAAGCAACGCTCTACCAATTCACCAAAGGAGACCTGTCCCTGCGTCCTGAAAGCTAGCAAAGAGGCATCGGGAATGGTCGTCTTCCTGGTCAGGGCGCACGGTGGTCCAGTGTAAACGCCGGACGCCCTTTTCCTCGCCAAAGAGGTGACAACGGTTGGCATATTGAGTGCTGTCATTTTGCTACGGTTGCAGAAAGTGATTCAGGGCAACAATGTCGTGTGGAAACCGAGTCATCCGCGCAACCGCTTAGAGCTTGTATGAAGAATAGAATCTCTCGCCGGTCGGGCTTCACGTTGGTCGAAATGATGATTGTATGTGCGTTGATTGGCATGCTTGCTACCATCGCCATCCCCAACTGGGTCCGCGCTCGCACCCAATCGCAGAAAAGCACCTGCATCAACAACTTGCGGCAGATTGATGCGGCTGTGCAACAATGGGCTTTGGACAATAATAAGGCCCAGAACGCCAGCCCGGAATACACGGACATCAGCAGCTACATGAAGAGCGCCGTGATCTGCCCGGAAGGCGGCATCGGTTTCGCCGACAGCTATCAGCTCAACGGCGTCACCAACAAGCCAACCTGCTTGAAGGATCCAACGCACGTGCTGGCCCCGGACACCACTAGCTAATTGTCTGGTTTCGGGGCACCCACCGAGTCAAAGCGTACACTCGGGGGCCCTTCCAAACTCCCCGGCGCGCGCCCATTGGCGTGCTTGTGTTCGCTATGCGTCTGAAGTCCCGGTAAGCTCGATCTTCCTGGATGGAGAAAAGTCTGGCGCGGGGGCCAGGCTCCATCGAAACTCGCCGAATGAGCCCGGATCCGAAGCAACCCGCAGAAGATCACAACCCGCCACCGCACGCTGCCTCGGACGCCGACCTTGACCTGCCCATTCACGAACAAGCAGGCATTGGAGGCCTTCAACTCCCCGGCCACCTACATGTGGAAAGCCGCGGCTGACCTGCTGATCCAGGGTGTGCACATGCTTCCGATCATCGCCGTTTGGGCTATCGTCATTGGCGCGGTTGCGGGAGTCGCTCTGCCCCTGGCCGGCCAACTGTTTCCGAAAGCGCAGCCCTACCTGCCGTCCGCTATGGGGCTGGGCCTTTCGTGGATAGTGCCCTTCGAGAATAGTCTCTCCTATGCCATCGGGGCCGTTATCCTTGCGGCCTGGACCAGGCTCGCACAAAGGAATGCTGCCTCCTGCTCGATCCCCATTGCGTCAGGGCTAATCGCCGGCGAGTCCCTCATTGCGGCGCTCATTGCCATCGCCTGCACCATCGCAGGCCTCCTCCTGGCGCGGCGATAGCGCCGAAACCTCAACTGCGGTTGTGCAGCCGGCTCGACGACACGCCTGGGATTTCGGGGTAGGGCACATCATCACCTCATCCAAATACCGCCGGTGATGACGAGTTGCGCCGGGGACAAGCCGACCGTCTCATACTTGCGAGGGCGGAGCGCCGGCATCTTGCCGGCTTAGACCATCCAGACTGGGTAAGCCGGCAATATGCCGGCGCTCCGAGCTAAGCCTTGGTGAAATCCGTGTTCTCTGTGATCTCCCGCAGCAGCCGGACCCGGCTGAAGCCGTCAATCCATTTGCTGTTCAGGTAGCCGGAGAAATGCACCTTGCAGCCAAAGCGCGTCTCCTTAAGCATGGTCTCCTTCACCGGGCGTTCCAGCGCACGCCCCGTGCAGATTTCCGACACGAATTTCGAGGGCAGCCGCCCGCTGCAGATGACCACGCGAGGCTGATACAGCGTAAGCTCCGCTTCCAGTATTTCCTTGCACTTCAGAGCGACCGGATCGTTGTCCGCCTCCGGGTTCATCACGGCCAACAGGTCGTCGGCGATGCGGTGGTCGGTGGTGATGTGCAGGGTGTCGGTGAACTCCACCAGCAACGACTTCTCGCCGCGTTCAACCTGCGGCCACACGCCAAATCGCGGGTCAATCCGCCGGGCGAACTGCAGCAGCGGGTCGTAGAAAGCGTCGTTCGTGAACGACGCGCCCCGGTTGCCTGCCGCGGTGACGTATTCGAATTCGCGGGCCAGGTGCTCGGCGGCGGGCCGTTGGGCCGCAAAGCCGATGCGCGCGACGGGGCTTGGAGAGATGCCCACATACAGGAGATCCACGCGCCGCGGCCGCGGGGGCGGCGGCAAAAAGACCTTCCGTTTGCTGCGGCGCAGCTTCTCATTTTCCAGTTGGGCCTGGTAGAGGGCCCAGACCTCGTCGCAGATATGGCGATAGCTGTCTTCCCTATTGGTCGTCATCGTTTGGCCTTCAGTTAACCTGCCGGGCGAGAGCGCCGTCTGCGGCGCACCGCCCTTGGTGCTAAAATAGCCATTTCCTGGTGCCCTCGGCAAGCGGCATAAGGACAGCCGCCGCCTCGCTGCCTCAGTGGGTATGCATGAAAGTGGGGGGGAGGCCGGTAACACAAGGTTAATGCAGATTTGGCGGGACAAACCCCCGCCGACTTTTTACCTTCCGCGGCGTGAAATGTAGAAAAACGCCCGTCCCGCTGG